>OJRE01000005.1_pt1 | contig 201172 bp, 205 predicted proteins | sample 1599111 | NCBI WGS metagenome assembly OJRE01 (sample SAMN03922530, study PRJEB24848) | human gut metagenome | isolation source: stool sample | host: Homo sapiens | place: Germany | collected 2010-05
CGGAGGCAGACCCACATACGATAGAGGTACATATAGGAAGAATCAGGGAGCGTTTTAAAGAAAATCCGGATTTCGAAATTGTAACAATGCGTGGTCTGGGATACAAGGTGGTGAAAAAATAATGGAGTATAAAAAGAAAAAAGAATTGCGTATCCGCTCATGTCTGACCGGTGCAATCTGGCTGGCACTTGCATTTTCTATGCTGATATCAGCCCTGTTGTTTGCGTTTTTGAATCATTTTTTGGATTTGCCCGGGAAAATACCGGGCCTTGGCTGGCTTTTGATTTTTAATACATTGATAGCAGGACTTATTACATCATTTATCAATGCAAGGCTGCTGGAGCCGATTACCAGGCTCAGTAAAGCAATGAAAGCAGTTTCCCAGGGAGATTTTGAACAGCATCTGGAAACAAACAGTCGCATAGCCGAGATTGGAGAATCCTATCAGAGCTTTAATGTCATGACAAAAGAGCTTCGTGCAACAGAGATGCTGCAAATGGATTTTGTATCCAATGTTTCCCATGAGTTCAAGACTCCAATCAATGCAATTGAAGGCTATACGATGCTGCTCCAGGGAGATGAGCTGTCACAGGAGCAGGAGGGGTATGTAGAAAAAATCCTGTTTAATACTCAAAGGCTTTCAGGTCTTGTTGGAAATATTTTATTGTTATCAAGGCTGGAAAATCAGAATATTCCAATGAAAAAAACCGAATATCGTCTGGATGAACAAATCCGTCAGGCATTTCTTTCATTGGAAGACAAATGGACTGAAAAAGGAATTGGCTTTCAGGTGGAGATGGAGGAGGTCAGATATGTTGGAAATGAAGGGCTTTTTATGCATATCTGGATGAATCTTTTGGATAATGCAATCAAGTTTAGTCCTGAAAATGGGACAATCACCATGTTTCTAAGGCATGAAAATGATTCTGTGCAGTTTATTCTGGAAGACGAGGGACCGGGAATAGCGGATGATGCAAAAGCCAGAATATTTGATAAGTTTTATCAGGTGGATGGTTCTCATAAAGCCGAGGGAAACGGCCTTGGTCTGGCACTTGTGAAAAGAATTGTAGACATCGCCGGTGGAACAATCAAAGCTGAAAACCGGGAATACGGAGGATGCAGATTTGTAGTAGAACTGCCAATAAAGAATTATAATGAGTAGCTATTTAGAACATGATAGTTACAATAATAAAATAATAAGATAATAAGATAAAAGATAGGAGAATTCATATGACATTTTATCAGGAACTGCAGTTAAATCAGGCCGGCTCTAAAAGCCTGCTGAAAAATAGTAAAACAATGAAAGAAAAACTATACCATGCGTTTGTATATATGGTGAAGATAGCTATCACAATGGTATTCTGCTTTACCTTTGTCACTGCCTCAAGCATCATATTGGGAAAGGATAACAGCATTGTGGGAGTAGTGGTCTTATTATGCGTTATGGTATTTCGAAACGCTGATCTGGGAATCCATACCCGACATTCTACATGGCTTTTGGCATTGTTCTTTGTAATTATGACAGTATGCCCGCATCTGGCAAATCAGCTTTCACCGCTTCCGGCGCTGCTTATAAACATTGCAGCTCTTGCAGTGCTGATTCTGTTCGGATGCCATAATCCATTTATGTTTAATCAATCCACACTGGTTCTTGGCTATTTATTGTTATATGGATATGATGTGTCAGGAAAAAGCTATATGCTTCGAATAGCAGGGATGGCTGCAGGTGCTGTCCTCACATGCCTGGTATTTTACAGAAATCATAAAAACAGAGACTATAAAAGAAATATGAAAGCTGTAATTGAGGAGTTTGACCTTTCTTCATCACGTACAAAATGGCAGCTGTGCCAGATACTATGTGTACCGTTAGTTCTATGTATTGCACAGCTTTGTAATATGCCGCGTGCAATGTGGGCAGGTATTGCAGCCATGTCTGCCATCCTGCCGTTTATGGAGGATATGCAGTACAGAGTCAAAAAGAGGATTGTCGGTAATATTGCCGGGGTTATATGCTTTACGGTATTATACTTCCTGCTTCCGTCATCAATCTATGCGTACATAGGAATTATAGGCGGAATCGGCGTGGGATTATCGGCACAATACGGCTGGCAGGCTGTTTTTAATACGTTTGGTGCTCTGGCTATAGCTGCAGAGAGCTATGGGTTAAAGGGAGCAGTCAGCCTCAGGGTGATTCAGAATGTGTTCGGAGTCGTATTTGCGTTGGTATTTTGTGCTGTATTTTATAGAATTATGTCAGTGAAAGTATCGGTGAAAGAGAAAGCTGTATAATACAAGTGGAAACGTGTAATCAGTCATAGGGAATTGTATTCTTCAGATGAAACAGTCCCAAAATCCAAAGTGAAGGAAAAGGTTAAAACAAATATGAGTCAGATAATATTGGCGTCGGCATCACCGCGCCGAAAGGAATTATTAGAGCAGATTGGGGCAGAGTTTGTTGTCTGTCCTGCAAAGGGAGAAGAGATAATCACAGAGGAGGAGCCATCTGCGGTTGTCATGGAACTATCCCGTCAAAAGGCAGAGGAGGTAGCGTCAGGTGTGCTTACCTACAATGAACAGCATGCAGAGCTTGTGACACCGCAGGATATTCTTGTAATCGGAGCGGATACGGTAGTGGCTTATGAGAATCAGATTCTTGGAAAGCCGAAGGACGAAGAAGATGCCAGGCGTATGCTTTCGATGCTTTCGGGAAAAACGAACAGTGTCTATACAGGGGTAACGTTTGTTTTTATTGACAAAGCCGGAAGAACCGGAGAACACTGCTTTTATGAGAAGACGGATGTCAGCATGTATACACTGACGGAAGATGAAATTGACCGCTATATTTCAAGCGGGGATCCGATGGATAAAGCAGGAAGCTACGGGATACAGGGACGCTTTGCCATCCACATTAAGGGAATACATGGTGATTACAATAATGTGGTAGGGCTTCCGGTAGCGCGCCTGTATCAGGAGCTTAGAAAGCTTGGAGTTGATGTTTAGCGAAGTCTTTTTTTAATAGCCGGTCCGATAAGCATGGCAATTATCATTTTTATCAGGTCGCCCGGGATAAATGGGAACACACATATTGAGAGCGCACCGCTGACTGTGCTTTTTGCCTCAAAGCAGAACCATGCTGTACCGAGCACATAGCATATGATAGTTCCGACAATCATACCAATGAGCTGGAGCCAAGGCTGGTGGAAATGATCGATTACAAGTCCTGCAATAATTGCCATGGCAATAAAACCGATGATGTATCCGCCTGTAGGGCCGGCAAGCTTAGCTGGGCCACCGGTGAAGCCTGAAAATACAGGGATTCCGACAAGTCCGATAAGCAGGTAAATGAGGTAGCTTATAGTTCCACGTTTCCATCCGAGCAGATATAATGAAATATATATGGCCAGGTTTGTCAGTGAAATCGGTACCGGCCCAATCGGGATAGATAATGGTGCAAGAATACATGTGACAGCTGTCATGAGCGCTGTTACCGTTATGGCATAGGTCGTTCCATGCTTGTAGTCTATAGTTTCTGTCTGGTTCATGATAAAATCTCCTTTTTGTAAATTTCATAGTAATTTTTGTACGGTTAACACATTAACATGAAAAGATGTCGATTGTCAACCATAACTGCAATAAAGGTTTACAATTATCGGGGAGTAATGAAAAAATATACTAACATCGGTATATACGTACGCTATTCGGAAAACATGGATACTTGGAAAATGTCTGAAAATGTCTGAAAATCATTAAAAACAATCGACATTACAGCCAATAAACGCTATAATAGATACATTAAGATAAATGTACTGGGACTTGTATTATCCACAGCCGTCACGCGGTACGGCTGTCGCGGATAGCGTCAGGCCCCGGGAAGGGGAATTATATGCAGGATAAAAAGCAAAAAAAGGCAAAAATACAGGTTATATTTCTAATTCTTATTTCCACGCTTGTTATTTTAGCGGATTTTTATGCGATAATTAATTATCCAAAGGAATACATGCTCATTGCAGCAATCACAGTTATCTTTATGATTTGTCTGTGGGGAGTGATAAGCGGATTTTTCTCACTGAGTGCTCTAAAGGAGGACAGGAGGGAGGAACAGTATGACAGTATTTTTAAGTCGGAAAAGGCATCTTACCTCATGCTTAGAAAGTATTTTGATGAGATAGAGGGAAAGATTGAGATACTGCAGAAGGAGTCAAAGATTCCGACTGAGGATATAATCAATGCACAGAAGGGAATCGCAAAGGTTGTTATCAACAGGAATAAGGAAAATGCTGATGCGATTATGAACTCTAATGAACAGCTTATGGAGACTTTTGAACATCTTGAGAATAAGCTCAAGGAGAGCAATGATTTCATTATTGAGAGCCAGAAAAATGTGATTTATGATAACCTCAAGGACATTATGGAAAAGCAGCAGGTTCTGTCTGACAGCATAAAGGATATGGAAATCCGTCTGAGTCAGGCAATCACAGCAAATCCTATTCAGTTTACAGCAAATGTTGAGATGCCTAAGCAAACGACCGACGCACCACAATCAGCACCGGCCATGGAGGCAATACCTGAACCGGAATCTGTACAAGCGAATGAGTCAGAACAGATACCTGAGCCTATTCAGATAAATGAGCCGGAGCCTGTAGTTGAGGCACCACATGTACCTGAACCTGAATCGGTAGTAGAGCCAAGTCCTGTTGCAGAAGAAGCTGTTGCAGATACGACAAACAGCGATCCGAACCGCCAGCTGAGTGCAGATGAAATAGCAGCACTTTTTGCAAGTGCAAACGCAGGTGCGACAGAACCTGAATCAGAGCCGACGGAGGAAGTGATTACGGAACCGGTCACAGAGGCACCACATGTACCTGAACCGGAACCTGTAGTAGAGCCAGGCCCTGCTGCAGACGAAGCTGTTGCAGATACGACAAACAGCGATCCGAACCGCCAGCTGAGTGCAGATGAAATAGCAGCACTTTTTGCAAGTGCAAACGCAGGTGCGACAGAACCTGAATCAGAGCCGGCAGAGGAAGTGATTACGGAACCGGTCACAGAGGCACCTCAGGCACCTGAGCCGGAGCCTGCAAGTGAACCGGAACAGGCAAAGTCTCCGGTTGTAGATTTAAATAACACAAATCGTAATCTGACACCGGATGAGATAGCCGCTTTATTTAGCAGTATGTAGTATTTTGGTAACTATTCAGTAAAGAAATGAAGAAATAATATTTTGTAATTATCTCACAAATATGTTAAAGTGTGCATGTTATAAAAATATGCACACTTTATTTTTTTGAAAGGAAATATAAAAAATATATGGAAACAATCAGATTTGACGAATTAGAACTAAACCCTAAGATTTTGCGAGGCATCAAGGATATGGGCTTTGAGGAGGCAACTCCAATACAGGCTCAGGGAATCCCGGCAGTGCTTTCGGGCAGGGATGTAATCGGACAGGCGCAGACCGGAACAGGAAAGACAGCAGCCTTTGGTATTCCGGTGCTTGAGAGCGTTGATGCATCAAGTCACAAGACACAGGTTATCATCCTCTCTCCTACAAGGGAGCTTGCCATCCAGGTGGCAGATGAAATCAGGAAGCTTGCAAAATATATGCATGGCGTGAAGGTGCTTCCGGTATACGGAGGACAGGATATCAGCCGCCAGATTAAGGCACTTAAGGGCGGTGTGCAGATTATTATCGGAACCCCGGGGCGTCTTATGGATCATCTCAGGAGAAAGACAATCAGGCCTGACCATGTAAAGACAATAGTGCTCGACGAGGCAGACGAGATGCTCAACATGGGCTTTAGGGAGGACATCGAGACAGTGCTCGAATACCTGCCACAGGAGCATCAGACAGTACTCTTCTCGGCAACAATGCCAAAGCCTATTTTGGAAATTACAAGAAAATATCAGCATGATGCTATCAATATAAAGATTGTGAAAAAAGAGCTGACAGTTGCAAATATCGACCAGTATTATTATGATGTGAAGCGCAAGGACAAGATAGATGTACTCACAAGACTGTTGGATTACTATAATCCAAAGCTCTCACTTGTATTCTGCAACACCAAGAAGATGGTCGACGAGCTGGCATATGAGCTTTGCGGACGCGGCTACAGTGCAGAAGGACTTCATGGCGATATGAAGCAGGTGCAGAGAGATCGTGTCATGAAGAACTTCAGAAACGGAAAGACAGATATTCTTATTGCCACTGATGTCGCAGCGCGCGGAATTGATGTGGATGATGTGGAGGCTGTTTTCAATTATGATCTGCCTCAGGATGACGAGTATTATGTACATAGAATCGGTCGTACAGGAAGAGCAGGCCGCTGTGGAAAGGCATTCTCCTTTGTAAAGGGCAAGGAGGTATATAAGCTCAAGGACATACAGCGCTACTGCAAGACAAAAATCTATGCGCAGCCAATTCCATCATCTGATGATGTTGCCAAAATCAGGGCAGAAAAGATTATGGACCAGATTTCCACCATTATAGATGAGGAAAATCTCACAAGTGTCATTGATATTATAGAGAATCAGATAAATGAGTCAGATTACACGGCAATGGATATAGCGGCGGCATTTTTATACCAGGCTATGGGTGCTTCAGAGATATCCACAGCTGAATCAAAGGACGACTATGATTTCCACAATACAGGAGCAGAGGATGGCATGGTACGTCTGTTTATCAACGTCGGAAAGAAGGACAAGATAAAGCCGGGTGACATTTTAGGTGCCATTGCAGGCGAGTCAGGCATGCCTGGCAGGCTTGTCGGAGCAATCGACATGTACGATAAGTATACATTTGTTGAGGTGCCGGCTGAGTATGGCAAGGAAGTGCTCAATGCCATGAAGAATGCGAAGATAAAGGGGCGCTCTGTGAACATGGAGCCTGCAAATTCACGATAGCAAAGTCAGGCTTTTCTGATAACGCATCAGCTTTTTTGTTCTCAGTGGTTCTGAATAGTTACGATGGTTGTATAAAAAATACCGGGACACAAAATGTGTTGCCCGGTATTTTTGATTACTTGTCGTCATCGATTCCCCAATGCTCTTTCATGTAATCCTTTCCCATTCCTCCGCCGATATCATTTTGATTTCTGCGAAGATAATTTACAAATATTTCACCAACAACTGCAAAAATGATAAGTGCTGCCGGATTACTGGTTACACTGTTAGTTGTGAACAGTAACGTGGCCGTGGCTAGTCACACTGTTAGTTGTGAACAGTAACCGACCGGCAGCAAAATCACGCGTCAGCAAGCATCAGCACATGTTTCACAATTGATTTGATTATATTAACCGCAGTCTCCATGCCCTCCACTGATATGTGCTCAAATGGGCCGTGGAAGCCGTAGCCGCCGGTTCCGAGGTTTGGACAAGGAAGTCCCATGAAGGATAAACGTGCGCCGTCTGTACCGCCGCGAACCGGGCGTGATAGCGGCTCTAGACCGTTTTCCTCTATAGCAGCCTTAGCCAGGTCGATAATGTACATGTTGTCCATTATGATTGAAAGCATATTCTCGTAGGAGTGGGTGATAGTCAAAGAAACAGTGCCCTCACCATATTTTTTGTTTATCTCTATCTCAAGAGAGCGGAGAGTATCAAGTCTTTTAGCAAAAAGAGCCTTGTCGTGGTCGCGCACAATATATGACAGATGGGCTGATGCTACATCACCGCTCATATCACACAGATGGTAAAAGCCCTCTCTGCCCTCAGTTGTGGCAGGAGTCTCGTTTGCAGGCAGCGCTGCGGCAATCTCGCAGCCAACCAAAGCAGCATTGACCATAATGTCCTTTGCTTCGCCCGGATGCACGTTGACGCCCTTTATGGTAAATTCAGCGCTTGCGGCATTAAAGTTTTCATAGGCCACCTCGCCCTCGTAATCACCGTCCACGGTGTAGGCAAAATCTGCCTCGAAATAGTCCAGATCAAACAAATCCGCACCCTTTCCGACCTCTTCATCAGGGGTAAATCCAACCCAGATATCGCCGTGAGGAGTGCCCTCTGCGATAATCTGCTCTAAGGCGGTCATAATCTCAGCCACACCGGCCTTGTCATCGGCACCAAGCAGGGTAGTGCCATCTGTGGTAATGAGAGTGCGTCCGGTGAGGGCTTTAAGCTCAGGAAAATCGCTTACTCTCAGGTATTCGCCACTGCCTCTAAGCAGCACATCGCTTCCGTCATAGTGACGCAGCAGCTGTGGCTTGACATTTTCCCCGGAAAAATCAGGTGCAGTATCCATATGTGCAATAAATCCGACCGCTTTTTTGTACTCCATGCCGGCAGTGGCAGGCAGCAGACCATACACGTAACAATGGTCAGTGAGCACAACCTTGGATAAGCCAAGCTCCTTAAGCTCTGACTCAAGCTCTCTTGCGAGTGCAAATTCCCTGTCACTGCTTGGTATTTTATCACTTGCTTCATCAGATGTGGTGTGATAGCCCACATATTTTAATAATCTTTCTTCTACTTTCATTATCAGTAAATCCTTTCTGAGAGACTTTGGATGGGAAATCTGGAATAAAAAGTCTCTGTATATAGAAAATAATATAGCTTAAAACGGTGTAAAATCAACTGTTTTACAAAAAATCTAAAAAAAATTTAAAAAAATTAAAAAAAAGTGTTGCATTTCTATAAACTATACTATATAATAAATTTCGCGTTAAGGAAAACGCAAACAAATTAATAAACGCGCTTCTAGCTCATTTGGTAGAGCACCTGACTCTTAATCAGGGTGTGCAGGGTTCGAGCCCCTGGAGGCGCACTCAAAGGTACCGGTTTTATGGACGTATGAGCCATAGGGTTGGTGCTTTTTTATTGCATAATTTTTGGGTAGTCTGATAGTCCCATAAAAAGTGAAATTAATATTGAAATTTTGAAATAATGAGTTTATACTGTTGAATAGGAAAAAAGTAACATTTGGAAAGATGCTTTGGTCGGAGTAAAATATGATGAACGCGGTAGACAAATATTCAACAGACAATATAGCGGATAACGAAATGATAATTGCAGTAGATGATGTGGTAAAGAAGGACTATGACAGTGCGGTTGTACGCATAAAGAAAGCGCTTGCGCGCTTGAAGAGCACCGGTCACGTGGAAAAATATGCTGAGTATCTCAATATCCTGGGATTGGTATATGAGCTTGAGAACGATGAATCAAAAGCCTTTGAATGTTATCTGGAGAGCCTTGCCACGGCAGAAATTATCCGCTCGAGAGATCTTAAGGCTATGGTTTACAGCAATATCGGTTCAAGCTATAGCAAGATGGGAAGAGATAAGGAAGCGCAGAGATATTTCAACGATGCCAGAGACGAATATGACAGTTCCTCAGAAAAATCTGAAGAATGTCATAAAAGCTGGGTCATGTTTGACTATATAAATCATGCGATTAACGACAGATATGTCGCATTATCTTGAAGCAATCAGCTTGCAGATAGGGTTTCCGACAGCAGAGAATTTCTCCTCGTACTCGGTCATGATGTTGCCCTCATTCATTGCGGCATCATGATGCAGGTCGCGTGTACTGGCGTCGAGGTGCCATTTATCAGAGCTTTCAATCTCTTCCAGAGAGAAGGTGAAGAGGTCCTGGTTGTCAGTCTTGAACTCTATGCGTCCGTCAGGTGCGAGAAACAAATCATATCTGGCAAGAAATTCGCTTGAGGTGAGGCGTCTTCTTGCGTGCCTGTCCTTCGGCCATGGATCGGAAAAGTTCAGGTAAATGCGGTCAACCTCATTACGGTCAAAAATATCCGGAAGAGTTGCGGCATCAATGCACAAAAAGTGCACATTTGGCAGCTCGTCCTCCTGCATTTTTTGAACAGCACGAAGAAGCACACTGGTATATCGTTCGATACCTATATAGTTAATCTCGGGATGAAGCCGTGCCAGATCCATCAGAAATCTGCCCTTTCCCATACCAACCTCTATATGAATCGGATTATTGTTTCCTAAAAAATCATGCCATTTTCCTTTTAATTCAACAGGCTCCTTTATGCAATAAGGGCTGTTGTCGATGACTTCACCGGCGCCCGGGATATTTCTAAGTCTCATGTAAATCTCCTTATAAAAACGTAAAATTTCATATAGATAATACCCTACAATTGTGTGGGTGTCAAAATAAAATGGAAAAATACGATGCACATGCCCTTGATAACATGTTTTTCATACATTATAATTAGAAATAGTACATTTTTGGTTATAGGACTGAACAGCTACCCAATTTTAGAATTAATAGGAACAGATATGAAGTATAAAATTATAAATTTAAAAAAATCAGGAATACTAATAATGGCAGTGTTTGCTATGGTCACGACGCTTTGTGCGAGACCGCTTATGGCATTTGCGGATGGTGATGACACGTACTGGCCGGAGGGACCGCAGATAAATTCACCGTGCGCCGTGGTGATGGAGGTCAATACAGGTACGGTGCTCTATGAGAAAAATTCACACGAAAAGCATTATCCTGCAAGTATCACAAAGATACTCACCACATATCTGACTATACTCAACTGCAAGATGGATGAGAAGGTTACATTCTCAAAAGAGGCGGTGAAGGAGAGCAGTGATGGTTCGTCGAGCATCAAGAGGGATGTGGGCGAGGAGATGACCATGGAGCAGACACTATATGGAGTTATGCTTGAGTCGGCAAACGAGTGCGCATATGCTGCAGCAGAGCATACAGGCAAAAAGCTTGGGGGAGATTACAGCACATTTATTGATATGATGAACAAGGAAGCCAAAGAATTAGGCTGTACAGATACACATTTCAACAATGCAAATGGTCTGCCCGATGAAAATCACTGGACAAGCGCATACGATATGGGGCTTATCTCGTGTGCAGCATACAGGAATGACGAGTTTCGAAAGATTACAGGCACAAAGACCTATATCATACCACCTACAAACAAGCATACCGAGGATACTCCGCTGTACAATCATCATGCGATGCTGCATCCATTTAAATCGTATTCACAGTTTGTAAATCATGATTGTACCGGCGGCAAGACCGGCTACACTTCAGTGGCTAACAGCACGCTTGTCACTTATGCGGAGAAGGATGGCTTGACGCTGTGCGCGGTTATTATGAATGCGCAGTCGCCTGACCAGTATGCAGACACAAACACGCTGCTCAATTACTATTTCAGTAACTTCAAGGCACTAAGCATAGCTGAAAATGAAAACAGCGCAGCTACTGACAATACGCCGGATCTGGGCGTGATGAATGAGCACGGCATGTATGCAAAGGTATCGGAAAACTATGTTGTTTTGCCAAACAACGCGGATTTTTCAAGCGTTAAAAGGGAAGCTGCTGACATGAAGTCCGACAACAAGGATGCTCTTGCTACGGTCAGATACAAGTATGGTGATCATGTGGTAGGCTGTGTGGATCTGCTGAAATCAGGAGCAAAGGTCGATCTGTCGTACTTTGATGAGAACAGCAGACAGAACGTGGAAAGTGATATAATAAGGATAAAGCCGGTATATTTTCTCTGGGTGCTCATACTTATCTCAGTGATTCTTCTGAGCATTTTCATGATTAGAAGAATATCAGACAATATATATGTGTTGAAACACAAATGGAGCATTAAGAAGGAGCAGCGCGAGCGCTTCAGGGAGCACAAGCTTGAGAGAAAACAGCGCAGAAGGAGAGACAATCTGAAGTTCAGCGGTCGACATAAATATTAATACATTTTTTATTATGACATTATAAATGGAGGCAGAAATGAGTGATGAAAGATGCGCCCTCGTGCTTGAGGGTGGAGCCATGAGAGGTATGTATACAGCCGGAGTACTCGACTGTTTTATGGACCATGATATTAGCTTTGATGCTGTTATCGGTGTTTCGGCGGGAGCACTTTTTGGAGTGAATCTGCTGTCAAAGCAGCGCGGCAGGGTTATACGATACAATAAGAGGTTTAACAGTGACAAAAATTATATGGGTATCAGGCCGCTTCTTCGGGAGAAAAACATAGTGAGCACGAAATATGCCTATGATATAGTACCAAGAGAGCTTGACCCGTTTGATGATGAAGAATATAAGAAGTCGGATATCCCATTTTATGCGGTTGTGACGAATATCAGGACAGGTAAGCCTGAATATGTGCAGATAAAGAGTGTCTTTGACCAGATGGATGTGCTCAGGGCATCGGGCTCCATGCCTGTAGTGTCAAAGCCGGTGAAGCTGGGGCATGAGTGGTATCTGGATGGCGCGGTGACGGACAGCATCCCATATGAGCATATGCTTGATATGGGCTATGACAGAGTGGTTGTCGTGCTGACAAAGCCGGCAGACTATATAAAAAAACCTATGCCAAGGTTATTTACATCGGTATACAAAAAGCGTTTTCCGAGGTTTTACGAGGCATTTTCAAACAGGCATATCATGTACAATTATCAGCTTGAGCATCTTAAGGAGCTTGAAAAGCAGGGCATTGCTAAGGTGTTAAGGCCGTCGGAGCACATTAAAATAAGCAAGATAGAAAAGGATCCTAATAAGCTTGAGAGCCTGTATCAGCTTGGATTACGTGATGCCAAGAGGCTTTTAGCCGATAAGCAAGGGATGGAGAAGCAGTAATGAATATACAACAGGTACAGACGATCATAGCTGATGCCATGGAAAAGCACAACGGAATAGTGAAAAAAGAAGAGCTTACAAGGCTTGGTATAGACTACAGGCGAATTGATAAGCTTGTCAGGGAGGGGAAGCTTGTCCGCATCAGAAACGGCTATTACACCGACCGCGTGGATGATTTTTCTGAGGATGCACTTGTCGCGGCACTTTTTCCGGATGCAATGCTTTGCATGGAAAGCGCACTTTACGCCTATGGCTATATAAAGGAGAAGCCTTACGGATGGACGCTTGCCGTGGACAAAAACACATCAAAATCGCGTTTTAAGATGGACTATCCCAGAATCATCCCGTTTTATACGGAGCCCACAGCACTTACGCTTGGAGCCACAACCATTGAGCTTGGAGGTAATACCTTTGGAATTTATGATAAAGAGCGTGTGATATGCGACTGCCTGAAGTATGAGTCGAGACTGGACCGCAATGATTTCAAGGCAGCTGTACAGTCATACATAGCGGATACGGACAAGGATATTTCAGTGCTCATGGATTACGCAAGGGCGAGGCGCGTGGTAAAGAAGGTGCAAAGCTTCATAGGAGTATGGTTGTAGTGAGGGTAGATTTAAGACATATAAGCGATGAGAAAAAATTATCGTACAGCGATGTGTTATGGCAGTACGTGAAGCAGGATTTTCTCTGGCGCATAAATAATGCCGGTCTGGGAAAAGTGCTGTGGCTTCAAAAGCCGTATTTTGTAACAGGAGAAAAGCTGGCGTTTTATTATGTATATGGCAGCCCCGGTGGCAGGGCAGGGGATAATGGTACGCCGTTTGATGTACTGCGCAATATCATTATAGGCAATGCAGGGCTTAACAGTCACAGTGATGTGGTATGGACTAATGCAGAATTACCTAAGCAGACGGCAAAGGTATCAGCTAATGAACCGGATGCCAGTGATATGCAGCCGCTGATACATACGTGGAATCTAAGCGCTATGTGTGATGGCGGGGAAGTACCGTTTGCAGTGAGGCTTGAGCGCCTTAATGAAGCGGATGCAGGAGTTCCCATGACTAAAAATATTGTTTTTATGAACAGCTTTTATGGAGACGCAGATGTTTGTATTTTTTCGCCTGAATCCAGGCTCGGAGAACAGCTGTTTGAGATAATGGATAAGCTTGAGCTGGTTAGCGATATGAAACCATATGGTGATGCATATGAGATACTTAAGAGATATTCGGTCAGCGGAAGGCAGATAATTGATAATTTTAAGGTTAGAGCGAAAAATAAACCGAAGACAGTGAGCATGCACAGGCTTGAGCAGGTGTATGGTTATCGCAGCTATGCGTATATGAAAAGGCGCTGGGAGCAGTATTGTAAGAGGCTGACACGACAGCAGAGGGCATATGCGAATGCAGGCTGGGAGGAGACGCTTGATTTGATACTTGATTTCCTCACACCGGTCTGGAGCGCGTTCTGCAATGATGAAATATTTTATGATGACTGGATGCCGGAGCTTGGAAGATTTCTGGGCTAAAAAGGATATATAGGTACTTAAATGGAAAAAGAACTGATAAATAATTCACAATCAAATATTTATCCGTTTCACATGCCGGGGCATAAGCGCCGTGGCAGTGATATAGGTGCAGAGCTGGACCCGTATGCTATTGATATAACAGAGATAGACAATTTTGACAATCTGCACCACGCTGAGGGCATTATAAAGGAGGCGCAGGCTGAGGTAGCGGCACTTTACGGTGCAAAGCGTGCATATTTTCTCATAAACGGAAGCACCTGCGGTATACTGGCAGCAATATCTGCGGCTACAAAAAGGGGAGACAAGGTGCTTGTAGCAAGGAACTGTCACAAGGCGGTGTATCATGCGCTTTACTTAAGGCAGCTTCACCCGGTGTTTACATACCCTGAAATTACACGGACAGGGCTGCAGGGGCAGATAACCGAGGCACAGATAAGGGCGGCATTTGATGAAAATCCCGACATAAAAGCGGTTGTGATAACCTCGCCTACATACGATGGTGTGGTTTCCGATGTGGCGGCAATCGCATCTGTGGCACATGCACATGGAGCTTTACTCGTAGTTGACGAGGCACATGGCGCGCACTTTGGCTTTGGAGGCGGCTTCCCTCAAAATGCCATAGCGCTCGGGGCCGATGCGGTCATAGTGAGCCTGCACAAGACGCTTCCGGCATTTACACAGACGGCGCTTTTACTGCTGGGTGGGATGCGTGAAGCTGCAGTGGAGAAGTTTCTCGGCATTTATGAGACAAGCTCACCGTCATATGTGCTTATGACAGGCATAGAGCGCTGCATACACTATGTGCGCGATAACAAAGAGACTGTCTTTGCACAGCTTAGGAGCAGACTTGACAGATTTTATCAGAAGGTCAGCGGACTTTCGCATCTGAACGTGGTCAGAAAAAGTGATTTTTCTGCCGATGAGGCATATGATTTTGACGAGTCAAAGATTATTATATTTACGAAAGAGGCTATGAATGGACATACGCTGCTTGAGCTTCTGCTTAAAAAATATGAGCTGCAGCTTGAGATGGCAGCGGGCAATTATGTACTGGCGCTGGCATCTGTCATGGATACGGATGAGGGCTTTGACAGGCTTGCGGATGCTTTGATTGAAATAGACAGCCAGCTCGAAAAATATAAGTCTGATTTTGAAGAGTTTTATGATATATTAAAACAGGAGGGTGTGGTACATCAATTTTACTTTCCTGTCAAAATGGATACAACCATATACCAAAAGCTGCCTGCCGTAATGGAAATGTATGATGCATATGATGCAGACCATCAGGAGGTCTATGCCTTTAAGGCAAGCGGGAAGGTGAGCGGTGCCTTTATAAATATATATCCGCCGGGGATACCGCTTGTGGTGCCGGGAGAGATAATGAACGACAAGCTCATAGATGATGTAATAAAGGCTGTAAATTCAGGTCTTGAAGTGGACGGTCTGTACTTTGATCCGGATGCCAATATGTGGAAGTTTGTTGCGGTGCTGTAAGCAACAGTTTGACATAGCAAACAATCATATTTATACTAATTACAATATTAAGAGGTTTACAGATGGGTAAGATTTTCTGCGTGATGGGAAAAAGCGCATCAGGCAAGGACACTATATACAACAAAATACTGCAGGATGATTCCCTCATGCTTAGCAGGATTATCCCGTATACCACTCGCCCGATAAGGGACGGAGAGACACAGGATAAGGATTATCATTTCTGCAATGAAGAGGATGTAAAAAGGCTCAGTGCACAGGGGCGCATCATAGAGCTTCGAGAGTACAATACAGTGTACGGCGTGTGGAAGTATTTCACGGTAAACGATGATGATATAGACCTTCGCTGCAAAAGCTATCTGACAGTCGGAACACTCGAGTCTTACACAAAGATACGCGATTATTTTGGCAGTGACAAGGTACTGCCAATCTATGTGGAGGTGGAGGACGGCGACCGTCTGATACGCGCCATTCACCGGGAAAAAGGGCAGCAGGTGCCTAAATATGAGGAGATGTGCCGCCGTTTTCTGGCAGACGCATCAGATTTCTCTGAGGAGAAGCTGCATGAGGCGGGTATTACACACCGTTTCGTAAATGATGATATGGACACTGTGCTTGCCGAGATTTCAGCATACATACGACAGAGTTCCTAATTGCAGAGCAAGATGATGGTTACGACCTGCACATAAATGTAACCGGAAACGAATAAGGAGGCAGCCTTATGGCAGTCAGAGTAAATGAAGTAAATCAGGTGACACAGGTTCCTGATGCACAAAAAACACAGGCCGGTGACGGCTCGTTCAAATTCACACTGGCCAGCGCCATAACAGACGCTGATCTCCAGGCAAAGGTAGATGCGCTGATGCAGGATATCACAGCACAGGGCAACAGAATAGCCGAGCATATGGATATCAGGGATATGAAGCGATATCGCGGGCTCATAAAGGATTTTTTAAATGAGGTGGTCTACAGATCACATAAATTTTCCAGAGAAAATTTCCTCGACAGGAGAGGAAGGCACAGAGTTTATGGTATAATAAGACTGATAGACAGCAATCTGGATGAGCTGGCATCAGAGCTGGTGGAGGATGAGAAGGATCATCTGTCCATACTGGCAAGAATCGGAGAGATACGTGGACTGTTGCTTGATATATTCACGTAGGATATAAAAGCTATAACAGACACAGGCAGACTAAAACGGAGGCAGCAGCTATGGCAGGATTTAAGGATATAGTAGGAAATGAGCAGATAATAGAGCATCTGCAAAATGCCATATCAATGGGAAAGGTCTCACATGCATATATAATAAACGGACCACAGCTGTCCGGCAAAATGATGATAGCCGAGGCATTTGCCAGGGCACTGCAGTGTGAGAAGGAGGGCACAGACGGTTGTGGAGAGTGCAAATCGTGCCATCAGGCAGATGACCACAATCATCCTGATATCATATATGTCAGTCATGAAAAGCCCAACAACATATCGGTTGACGACATCAGGACACAGCTCAACAACGATATAGTGATAAAGCCGTACAGCAGTAAATATAAGATTTACATAGTGGATGAGGCTGAAAAAATGAATCAGCAGGCGCAGAACGCGCTTTTAAAGACCATTGAGGAGCCACCGGCATATGCGGTCATCATGCTTCTCACCACCAATGCAGACAGCTTTCTGCAGACCATCAGGTCGCGCTGCATCACACTCAATATGAAGTCGGTAAAGGACGAGGTGATAAAGGCATACCTGATGAACGAAAAGCATATTCCGGATTATCAGGCAGATATCAGTGCCGCATTTGCACAGGGCATCGTCGGAAAGGCTGTTAAGCTCGCCTCATCAGACGAGTTCAACGAGCTAAAGGAGTCAGCACTGTCGCTTATAAAGCGCCTCGATGACATAGATCTCTACGAGCTGGGTGCAGCGGTAAAGCAGATAGCTGAGTATAAGCTTAAGGTGCAGGATTATTTTGACCTGATTATGGTGTGGTACAGAGATGTGCTGTATATGAAGGCGACAAACGATGTTAACGGACTCATATTCAAGGATGAGGTCTATGATATAAAGAAACAGGCAGCAAAGCATTCCTATCATGGAATCGAGGCAATACTTGAGGCACTTGAGAAGGCGAAGATAAGAATTAACGCAAACGTCAATTTTGACCTGGTAATTGAGCTGCTGCTTATGACCATAAAGGAGAACTAATCACATGACAAAAATAGTTGGTATCAGATTCAGGACAGCAGGCAAAATATATTACTTTGACCCGGCTGATTTCGACCTCGACATGGCAATGCATGTTATCGTGGAGACAGCAAGAGGCATAGAGATGGGAACTGTCCTCATTCCGCCGAAGGAGGTGGATGATGATAAGGTGGTTTCACCGCTTAAGCCTGTCATCAGAGTGGCAACCGACGAGGATGAGAAAACGGTTGAGAGAAATAAGGAAAAGGAAAAAGAGGCATTTGCCATCTGCAAGGAGAAAATCATCAAGCACGGACTTGAGATGAAGCTGGTGGATGCAGAGTATACCTTTGACGGAAACAAGCTGCTGTTTTACTTTACAGCAGACGGCAGAATTGACTTCAGGGAGCTTGTAAAGGATCTGGCAGCGGTATTCCGCACCAGAATAGAGCTTCGTCAGATCGGTGTCAGGGATGAGACCAAGATGATGGGAGGCATCGGAATATGCGGCAGACCGCTCTGCTGTCATTCTTATATGGCAGATTTTGTGCCGGTTTCCATCAAGATGGCAAAGGAGCAGAATCTCTCGCTCAATCCAACCAAGATATCAGGTGTGTGCGGAAGGCTTATGTGCTGCCTCAAGTATGAGCAGGATACATATGAGTATCTGAACAGCAGAATGCCGTCAGTGGGAGAAAAGGTGAAGACACCTGAGGGAATCATCGGAGAGGTCAAGTCAGTCAGCGTGCTCAGGCAGCTCGTGCGTGTTGTCATTGACAACGGCGAGGAGAAGGAGCTTCGTGAGTACACTGTAGATGATCTGCGCTTAAAGCCGCGCCAGAAAAAGGATGTAAAGCTCACCGAGGAGGAGCTTCGCGAGCTCAAGGATCTCGAGGATAGCGGCGATGAGACGATGGAGGACAAGCCACAGGAGAAACAGCAGAGAAACCGTGGACACCGTGACAACCGCGACAATAGGGAAAACCGTGACAGCAGGGACAACAAAAATGAATATCGCGAGCGCCGTGATAAGCGTGACAACAGAGAAAGACGTCCGTACAGGGCGAACATAGAGGCAGCGGAAGCTTCTGCAAATGAGACAAATGAAGTAAATGCTGCAAATGCCGGCAGAGAAAATAAGGATGGTTACAAAAAACCGTACAAGGGCGGCAAAAACAGACCAAACAAGCAGAAATACAACCGCAACAAGGATTACAAGAACAAAAACTATAATAAAGAGTATAATAAAGATTACAACAGGGACAAAGACAATGGAAGCACTGATACACAGTAATGAGCGCCTGGACGATTTGTGCCGCAAGGGCTATAGGCTCATACAGGATCCAAAGCTGTTCTGCTTCGGCATAGACGCCGTGCTTTTATCTGACTATGCAAAGGTAAAGCGCGGAGAGAGAGCTGTGGATTTGTGCACCGGAAACGGTGTGATTCCGATACTTCTTGAGGCAAAGAATAACGGAGAGCATTACAGCGGGCTCGAGCTTCAGCCTCAGTGTGCTGACCTGGCGAGAAGAAGTGTGAAATATAACCATCTTGAGGACAAAGTGACCATAGAAGAGGGAGATGTGTGCAATGCATCGGAGATTTTCGGTCGAGAGTCCGTGGAGGTGGTGACGGTGAATCCGCCGTATATGATAGGTCAGCACGGTATTAAAAATGCAGACGATGCCATGACAATAGCACGCCACGAGGTCAGGTGCACACTTGACGATATAGTCAGGGAGAGCGCAAAAATGCTCAAATTCAATGGGCGTTTTTACATGGTTCACAGACCATTCAGGCTGGCAGAGATCTTTAGCACGATGATGAAATATCATATCGAGCCAAAGCGCATGCGTCTTGTACATCCCTACGCGGACAGGGAGCCAAACATGGTGCTCATAGAGGGGTTAAAGGGCGGCAAAAGCCGTATCACCATCGAAAAACCGTTAGTTGTATACAAGGAGCCTAATGTATACACGGATGAGATATATGAGATATACGGCGATAAGCCCCGGAATAACGGAAAATAAACAGGAGAATCATATGACAGGAACACTGTATCTGTGCGCAACTCCGATAGGAAATCTGGAGGACATCACATTCCGTGTGCTGCGCACACTTAAGGAGGTAGACCTCATCGCAGCGGAGGATACGAGAAACTCCATAAAGCTGCTCAATCATTTTGAGATAAAGACACCCATGACGAGCTATCATGAGTTTAACAAGATAGATAAAGCTTACCAGCTTGTGGCAAAGCTTAAGGAGGGCAAAAATATTGCCCTCATCACTGATGCAGGAACACCCGGCATTTCTGACCCGGGTGAGGACATTGTGCGCATCTGCTATGAGGAGGGCGTGCCTGTTACCTCACTTCCCGGGGCAGCAGCGTGCATTACAGCACTTACCATGTCGGGCAGGCCGACCAGGAGGTTTGCGTTTGAGGCATTTTTGCCGAGGGATAAAAAGGAACGCGCGCGCGTCATTGAGGAGCTTAAAAAAGAGACCCGGACAATCATCATCTACGAGGCGCCTCATCATCTTATAAAGACGGTCACGGAGCTTTACAATGCGCTCGGAGACAGAGAACTCACCGTGTGCAGGGAGCTTACGAAAAAGCACGAGGAAAAGGTGCAGACTACATTTTCGGAGCTTTTGGAGCGTTCAAGGACACAGGAGCCAAGAGGCGAGTATGTGCTTGTAATCTGTGGCAGAAACGTGGCTGAAATAGCAAAGGAGCAGCAGGAAAGCTGGGAAGCCATGCCTCTTGAAGCGCATATGGCACACTATGAGTCACAGGGCATCGACAGGAAGGAAGCCATGAAGCTCGTGGCAAAGGACAGAGGTGTCAGCAAGAGGGATATATACAAACAGCTCCTGTAAGCTGACAATAATACATTCTGCAGCAAATAGTTAGGATTGGATATGAACGATATAAAACATGACATAAAAAAACGACATAAGAACCTGACAGAGTTCAGATACATCGCAGTTGGCTTTTTTCTGACAATATTATCAGGGGCAATAATGCTGAGCCTTCCGTTTTCTTCAAGAGACGGACAATGGACTAATTTTCTGGACTCACTTTTTACGGCAACAAGCGCAACCTGTGTGACAGGTCTTGTTGTGTTTGATACTTTCAGACACTGGAGTATTATAGGGCAGCTCGTGATTCTGGTGCTGATTCAGATAGGAGGCATGGGCTTCATCTCAATCGGTGTGGCATTTTCCATGCTTCTGCACAAAAAAATCGGACTTAGACAGAGGGATCTGATGCAGGAGAGCGTCAATGCACTCGAGATTGGTGGAATAGTAAGGCTTTTCAGCGTGATAATAAGGGGAACCTTCCTTATCGAAGGCATAGGAGCGGTGCTTTTAGCAATCCGATTCATACCGGATTTTGGCATAATAAGAGGCATATATTTCTCGGTGTTCCACTCGATATCTGCATTTTGCAATGCGGGCTTTGACCTGATGGGCATAAACGAGGAGTACTCATCGTTTACAAAATATGTCGCAGATCCGTTAGTCAATATAACAATTATGCTGCTTATCATCATAGGTGGTATCGGTTTTACCATATGGAATGAGGTCAGAATCAAAAAGCTTAAGTTTAGCAGATACTCGCTCCACGCCAAGATAGTAATATCAACCACACTGATACTTGTCTTCGGCGGCGGACTGTTTATGTATATTTTTGAAAAAAACAATACCATAGCAGGCATGGATACACCGGGTGCCATATTTGCATCGTTATTCGGCTCGGTTACGGCGAGAACGGCAGGCTTTAATACAGTAGACACAGCAGCACTGACACAGGAGAGCAAGCTTTTGACTATAGTGCTCATGTTCATAGGAGGAAGCCCGGGCTCGACAGCCGGCGGAATCAAAACCACAACCATGGCGGTCATGATAATCTATATTGTTTCTTATATGAGAGGAAGCAACGGCTGCAATGTGTTTGGCAGGAAAATAAGCAGTGAGGTAATCAAAAAGGCCGGAATGGTGCTTATCATCAATCTGGTGCTTGGTCTTACAGCGGTGATAGCTATACTTGCCACATCCAATATGAAGATGGACGATGTACTGTTTGAGGTATACTCTGCAATCAGTACGGTCGGCATGACAACAGGCATCACAAGAGATTTAAATACAGTAGGACGCATAATTATCATAATTATGATGTATTGTGGAAGAATCGGAAGCATGACATTTGTGCTTTCGTTTGTGCATAGACCGGATAAAGCCAATATAGAGCTTCCGGAGGAAAAAGTTATCATAGGATAAGGAGAAACGCAATGAAATCAATTTTAATTATTGGAATGGGTAAATTCGGACACCATCTGTGTGCGGATTTGATAAAAAACGGAAATGACATTATGGTGATGGACAAGGACGAGGCCAAGGTCAGGGATTTAATCTATGACGTGACCAAGGTGCAGATAGGTGACTGTACCGACCCACAGGTAGTAAAAGCACTCGGAATCAACAATTTCGATTTGATTTTTGTATGCATCGGCACCAATTTCCAGAGCTCGCTTGAGATAACAAGTCTCGTGAAGGAGATGGGCGGAAAATACGTCATCAGCAAGGCAAACAGGGATGTGCATGCCAAGTTCCTGCTTCGAAACGGTGCGGATGAGGTTATCTACCCTGACCGCGACATGGCAGAGAGAGTGGCAAAGAAATACAGCGCTAACCATGTGCTTGATTATGTGGCGTTAAACGATGATTACTCAATCTACGAGATAAATCCACCTGAAGGCTGGGTAGGAAAGAGCATCAAGGAAAATAATGTGCGCCAGAAATACAATGTAAATATCGTTACAGTAAAGGAAGCCGGAAAGAATCGCGTACTTCCGCTGCCGGACTACGTGTTCAAGGCAGACGATGCAGTGATGGTGCTTGGACTGAATGCAGATGTGGACAAGCTGGTGCGAAAGCTATAAAAGTGTGGCTCAAAAAATAATAGGCAGCAATTTAAAGAAGAAAAGAAGAAAGGATGGATACATATGGGTAACAATGACAGCAGTGTAGAAACATTTTTGCAGTGGATAAAGGCTTCGGACAATATTGTATTTTTCGGCGGAGCAGGTGTATCAACCGAGAGTGGCATACCTGATTTCAGAAGCGTGGACGGACTTTATAATCAGAAGTATGATTACCCGCCCGAGACCATCCTGAGCCATACATTTTACAGGAAGCATCCGCAGGAGTTTTACCGATTCTACCGTGACAAGATGCTCTGTCTTGATGCAGAACCGAACATCACGCATTACAAGCTGGCAGAGCTTGAAAAAGCCGGAAAGCTTAAGGGTGTTGTGACGCAGAACATAGATGGACTGCACCAGAAGGCCGGCAGCAAAAATGTGATGGAGCTGCACGGCAGTGTGCTGAGAAACTACTGTGAGAGGTGCTTGCAGTTTGTAAGCGCAGAGGAAATCCTCAACTCGACAGGCGTGCCAAAATGCCCAAAGTGCGGCGGCCCGGTAAAGCCGGATGTCGTATTGTACGAGGAGGGCTTAAATCAGAAAACGCTTGAGGATGCAATCTACTACATCAGTCATGCCGATGTGCTCATAGTAGGCGGTACATCACTTGCGGTATATCCGGCGGCAGGCCTCATAGACTATTACAATGGAAATAAGCTCGTGCTTATCAACAAGTCCACCACACCGATGGACGCAAGAGCAGACCTTCTGATACAGCAGGGACTGGGCTCTGTATTTGAGCAGATAGAGGTGTAAACAGAGGATAATACACAGCATATTAAATGGCAGGCATAGGTAGAAGAGGAATATAGAATGGATAAATACGCAGTAGGAGATATCGTAAAACTGAAAAAACCGCATCCGTGCGGCTGTAGCGAGTGGGAAATCATGCGTGTCGGAGCAGACTTCCGCCTGAAATGCATGGGCTGCGGACACCAGGTTATGGTGCCAAGGAAGCTGGTCGAGAAAAATGACCGCGGTCTCACCAAGAAGCAGGCTTAGTTAGATAGAAACAGCGCATGTCCCGACCTAATAAAAATTAAAGAAAAATTGCAAAAACCCCTTGAAAAGTACCACGATTCATGTTATTATCTAGACTCGTGATATAAAATTCCTTGCTCATAATCAGATTTATGAGCCAGAGACCAAAAGGAGGTAACATTCGCATGAACAAATATGAATTAGCACTCGTCGTTAGTGCAAAGATCGAGGATGATGCGAGAACAGCAGTAGTCGAGAAGGCAAAAGAGTACATCACACGTGCCGGCGGTACTGTTACAGAAGTTGAGGAGGCTGGTAAGAAGAGATTAGCTTACGAGATTCAGCACATGACTGAGGCCTTTTATTACTTCATCCAGTTCGATGCTGAGGGAACAGTCCCAGCAGAAATCGAGCAGGACGTTCGTATCATGGACAATGTTCTTCGTTTCTTATGCGTTAGAAAAGACGAGGCATAGTATAAGAAAATAGGAGATTGTATTATGAACAAAGTAATACTTATGGGTAGATTAACCAGAGACGCAGAAATCCGCTATGCCCAGGGGGACAACTCACTTGCAATAGCAAGATTTTCACTTGCAGTAGACAGACGCTACAGCAAGAATGCAGAGGAGCAGTCAACGGATTTCATCAACTGCGTAGCTTTTGGAAAGATAGCAGAATTTTTTGAGAGATTTGGCCGTAAAGGAACAAAATTTGTTGTTGAAGGCCGAATCCAGACCGGCAGCTATACAAACAAGGACGGACAGAAGGTATACACCACTGACGTCGTGGTTGAGAATGCAGAGTTTGCAGAGTCCAAATCAGCCGCATCAGGAAATGCAGGCGGATTTGCACCGGCAGACAGACCTGCACCTAGCCAGGCTGCTGGGGATGGCTTCATGAACATTCCGGACGGAATCGACGAGGAGCTTCCATTCAATTAGTAGTGTCCACAAGGACAAATATTCAAGGAGGTAACAAAAATGGCTTACAATAAATCAGCTGATGGTTCATCAATGAAGAGAAGACCAATGCGTAGAAGAAAAAAAGTCTGCGTATTCTGTGGAAAAGACAATGTCATTGATTACAAAGATACAAACAAATTAAAGAGATACATCTCTGAGAGAGGAAAAATCCTTCCACGCCGTATCACAGGAAACTGTGCAAAGCACCAGAGAGCTCTTACAGTAGCAATCAAGAGAGCACGTCATCTTGCTCTTATGCCATACGTTTGCGAATAAGATAAATGTATGATAAATCCCGACTACCGGATGGTGGCCGGGATTTTTTAGGTTAAAAATGTTTTATGTTTAAAAAATTAATATTTGTTGCATAATCAAATTACATAGTATAAAATGAATATAAAACAAATACTAATAAAAAGGGAGGGTTCAAATGGATACATACATTGTTTTCTGGTTGGCAGCCACCGTAGTTTTTGTTTTAGTTGAGCTTATGACAGTCGGGCTCACATCCATATGGTTTGCGGCAGGCTCATTTGTAGCGTTTATAATCGCACTGCTTGGCGGCAATGTCGTGGTTCAGGGAATTGCATTTATACTCGTTTCAGTCGTGCTTTTAGCTCTCACAAAGCCATGGGCCGGGAAGTACATCAATTCCAGGACAGTGAAGACAAACGTGGACAGTCTGGTCGGAGAAAGAGCTGTGCTCACCGAGGATGCTGACAGCATGAAGCAGACAGGAAAAGCCGTTGTAAACGGTCAGGAGTGGACAGTCAGACCGCAGGACGAGACCCAGGTCATAAGAAAAGGCGAGCTTATCGAGGTAGTAAAGATAAGCGGAGTAAAACTAATTGTAAAAAGGGTAAAGGAGGCTTAACCGGAAATGGAAGGATTAATAGCACTTGCAGTGTTACTCGTAATTGTACTTATAGTACTGGTAAACTGCATCAAAATCGTGCCACAGGCACATGCAATGGTAATTGAGCGTTTGGGAGGATATCTCACCACATGGAGCGTAGGACTTCACCTCAAGGTGCCATTTATCGACAGAATAGCAAAGAGAGTCATCTTAAAGGAGCAGGTGGTAGATTTCCCGCCACAGCCTGTAATCACAAAGGATAATGTAACAATGCAGATAGACACTGTAGTATATTTCCAGATTACAGATCCAAAGCTCTACGCATACGGAGTAGAGAATCCAATCATGGCAATTGAGAACCTCACAGCCACAACACTTCGTAACATCATCGGAGACTTAGAGCTTGATGAAACACTCACCAGCCGTGAGACAATCAACACCAAGATGCGCGCAACACTCGATGTGGCAACAGATCCATGGGGTATCAAGGTAAACCGTGTCGAGCTCAAGAACATCATACCTCCAAAGGCCATCCAGGATGCCATGGAGAAGCAGATGAAGGCAGAGCGTGAGAGACGAGAGGCCATTCTTCGTGCAGAGGGTGAGAAAAAATCAACAATCCTTGTTGCAGAGGGAAATAAAGAGTCAGTCATCCTCGATGCCGAGGCTGAAAAGCAGGCAGCCATCCTTCGCGCAGAGGCAAAGAAGGAGGCAACAATCCAGGAGGCAGCAGGTCAGGCAGAGGCTATCCTCAAGATACAGCAGGCCAATGCAGACGGACTTCGCATGTTGAAGGAGGCAAATCCGGATAACGCAGTGCTCCAGATAAAGAGCTTGGAGGCATTTGCTAAGGCAGCAGACGGCAAGGCTACAAAGATAATCATCCCATCAGAGATTCAGGGGATTGCAGGTCTTACAAAGTCAATTGCAGAGATAGCTGCGGATAAGATTGAGAAGTAATTATATTTAATCAAAATGAATACCGGAAGATGAGAGCACACAAAAAGCATCGCATGTATCGTATCAGATATATGCGGTGCTTTTTAGACTGCACAGAATTGTATTAAGATTCTCTCTGCTACACAGAAATGCCATATATTCCTCATAATCATAACTACGGTTCACACCTAACAGTGTGAACAGCAACGATTTGAGTATAACTGATTGAGTATAACTGATAAATATAGTACTAGGAATAATCCCCACAAAGTGGTATACTCTCTAGTAGGTATATCAATCGATGCGGGCTGCACAAAGGTGTGGCCGGTAACTATTAATTTGTAGTACATTCTCGAAACCGCAACCGTTGCACCGGCAGCATCAGCGCAACGCACCGGGGATAAGGAGAGTAAAATGAAGAAAAAAATAAAATTCAAGGGCAGGCTGAAAAGCTACATGTGCTGGCCGCTATATCTGACGTTTGTGTGGATATGTGCTGACGGAATAGCACTGCGCTATGACAGAAGGCTTGGCTATGGCATGGTAGGCTTTACAGTGTTTTACTTTGCGCTTGTGCTGTTTTTGTATGTCAGAAGCAAGTCAGTCGTTGCAAATGAGCTGATAAGCTTTGCAACACAGTATTCATCGGTGCAGAAGAGGCTGCTTAATGAGTTTGAGGTGCCGTATGCCCTGCTTGAATACTCCGGCAAGATACTCTGGGTAAATGACAAATTCGCAGAGCTAATGGGTGTGGATAAAAAATATCACAAATCCATCACGACACTTTTTCCGACAGTGACCAGAGAGCTTCTCACCAAGAGTGATGCGCCGACAGACTTCAAGATAGTAAATGAGGAGGAGGACAGCATAGTCCGTCTGTCCGTCAAGCGAATATATTTCAACTCTATCGCAGAGGAAAATGAGATAATCGACACAAATGAAGCAGACCAGTTTTTGACGGCGCTGTACGTATTTGATGAGTCGGAGCTTTATCACTGCAAGAAAGAAATCACAGAGCAGAAGCAGGTCTCAGCGCTTGTATATATTGACAACTATGATGAGGCACTCGACAGCATAGAGGACGTAAAGAGGTCACTGCTCGTTGCACTTATCGACAGGCGTGTAAACCAGTATTTTGCCAAGTATGACGGACTTGTCAGAAAGATAGAAAACGACAAATACTTCGTGGTGTTCAAGTACAAGTACCTTGACAGCATGAAGGAGGACAAGTTCAAGGTGCTCGACGAGGTCAAGGCTATAAAGGTCGGCAACGAGATGGCGGTCACGCTCAGTATCGGAATCGGTATAAAGAGCGATAAGTATAATGAAAACTACGTATATGCGCGAAATGCCATAGACTTGGCCCTCGGACGAGGCGGTGATCAGGTAGTTATAAAGGATCATGACGATATCCTGTATTTTGGCGGCAAGTCAAAGCAGGTGGAGAGCAAGACAAGGGTAAAGGCAAGAGTCAAGGCACAGGCGCTTCAGGAAATCATTGAGACCTGTGAGAACGTACTTATCATGGGCCACAGCATCACAGATGTAGACTCGCTTGGAGCAGGCATAGGTATATACTGTGCAGCCAAGAATCTCGACAAAAAGGCACAGATAGTAATAAATGACCCGACAAGCTCAGTCAGACCTCTCATGGAGACATTTTCAGAGGCAAAGGGCTACCCGGCGGATATGTTTATAAACAGCGAAGAAGCTCTTGAGATGGTGAGCAAGGATACTCTTGTCATGGTGGTGGACACCAACAGGCCAAGCTACACAGAGTGCCCTGAGCTCCTCAGAAAGACTGGAAAGATAGTCGTATTTGACCACCACAGACAAAGCAGCGAGATAATAGAGAATCCTATACTCTCATATATCGAGCCGTATGCATCAAGTGCGTGTGAGATGGTCGCAGAGGTATTGCAGTACTTCAACGACGGAGTCAAGATCAATGCGACAGAGGCCGACTGCATCTACGCAGGAATCCTCATCGACACCAACAACTTTATGACGAAGACAGGCGTGCGTACATTTGAGGCGGCAGCCTTTTTGAAGCGCTCAGGCGCAGAGGTAACACGCGTCAGAAAGATGCTTAGAAATGACATGGCATGCTACAAGGCAAGAGCCGAGGCAGTACGCCATGCAGAGGTATACAGGAGCTCGTTTGCCATATCGGTATGCCCTAGCGAGAATGTGGAGAGCCCGACAATCGTCGGTGCACAGGCGGCAAATGAGCTGCTCAACATAATAGGAATCAAGGCATCATTTGTGCTCACGGAGTACAATGACAAGATTTATATCAGCTCTCGTTCAATCGACGAGATAAATGTCCAGATAATCATGGAGAAGCTGGGCGGCGGCGGACACTTAAATGTGGCAGGCGCGCAGCTGACAGGCGTTACTATCGTGCAGGCAAAGCGCATGATACAGGATACACTGGATGAAATGCTAAAAGAAGGAGACATAGAAGAATGAAAGTAATCTTATTACAGGACGTAAAACCATTAGGCAAAAAAGGCGAGATAGTAAACGTAAGTGACGGCTACGCCAGAAACAATATCATACCTAAAAAGCTCGGAGTAGAGGCTACTCCAAAGAACTTAAATGACTTAAAGCTTCAGAATCAGCATGCTGACAAGGTGGCACAGGAAAACTACGAGAGTGCACTTGCGCTCGCAAAGGTCGTAGAGAGCACAAAGGTAGTAGTAAAGCTGCGCTCAGGTGAGGGCGGCAGAACCTTCGGCTCCATCTCCACCAAAGAGATATCGGCTGCAGCAAAGGAGCAGCATGGCTTAGAGCTCGATAAGAAAAAGATGCAGCTTAACGAGTCAATCAAAGCACTCGGCAATTACGAGGTTCCTGTCAAGCTTCATCCAAAGGTAACAGCAAACCTCACAGTATCAGTAGTTGAAGGATAGGAGGAATCCCCTTGGAAGAAGCATTAATCAAACGAATAATGCCAAACAGCCTTGAGGCAGAGCAGTCCGTGGTCGGCTCCATGATTATGAGCAAGGATGCCATAGTGACCGCCAGCGAGATGCTCCTTAAGGAGGATTTTTATCATCAGCAGTACGGCATCATATTTGAGACCATGGTTGAGCTCTTTACAGAGGGTCAGCCTGTAGATCTCGTCACACTCCAGAACCGTTTAAAGGAAAAGGATGTGCCGCAGGAAATACAAAGCCTTGACTTTGTGAGAACTCTCGTCACCAGTGTGCCGACCTCTGCCAACATCAAGTACTATGCCAATATCGTAAAAGAAAATGCCATAAAGCGAAAGCTCATCCATGTGACAGAGGATATAGAGAACGAGTGCTACGCCGGCAAGGAATCGCTAGAGAGCGTACTCGACAAGACAGAACACGATGTATTTGAGCTGCTTTCCACAAGGCAGACAGGTGACTACGTGCCAATCCGTACTGTAGTCATGAATGCCCTCGAGAAAATCGAAAAAGCAGCACAGCAGGAGGGCACCGTAACAGGAATCCCGACAGGCTTCATAGACCTAGACTACAGGACAGCTGGACTTCAGCCGTCAGACCTCGTGCTCGTGGCAGCCCGTCCATCAATGGGAAAGACAGCCTTCGTCCTCAACATAGCACAGCATGTGGCATTCCACGCACATCTGTGTACAGCCATATTCTCACTCGAGATGTCGAAGGAACAGCTCGTAAACCGTCTGTTCTCACTTGAATCAAAGGTTGATGCGCAGGCACTGCGTACAGGAAATCTGTCTGACGCCGACTGGGAAAAGCTGGTCGAGGGAGCCGGAATCATCGGAGACTCCGAACTCATCATAGATGACACTCCGGGTATCAGCATATCAGAGCTTCGAAGCAAGTGCCGTAAATACAAGCTCGAACACGACTTAAAGCTCGTCATCATCGATTACCTGCAGCTCATGACAGGCTCAGGACGAGGCTCAGAATCACGTCAGCAGGAAATCTCAGACATATCACGTTCACTTAAGGCACTCGCCAGAGAGCTTTCAGTCCCTGTAGTTGCACTCTCACAGCTCTCACGAGCCGTAGAGCAGCGTCCCGACCACAGGCCTATGCTTTCTGATCTTCGAGAGTCAGGAGCTATCGAGCAGGATGCCGATGTCGTTATGTTCATCTATCGTGACGACTATTACAACAAGGACACCGAGCTCAAGGGTATCTCAGAGATCATCATCGCTAAACAGCGTAACGGTCCAATCGGCACCGTAAACCTTGCATGGCTGCCTGAGTACACGAAGTTTGCAAATCTGGAGCATTAAGACTAAAACACAAAAAGAATAAAGAGACAATCCATCCCGGCTTGCGTCATAGGATAAAGTTAAGTATCCTGATGTGGGCCGGGATTTTTCAAAATCTCTTTATACTTAAAAAGAGAAGAAAGCTATAAACTTTCCCGCAATTCATCCGATATATTCCTTAGAATAGGGTAAGAACAACAGTCAATTGCAACATATTTTCACACGGAGGTGTTAGAGATGGCAATAGAGGCAATCAAGGGTGCAGGAATGGTTTATCAGGGAAGTACATCAACTGCACAGATAAAGGAACAGGCACAGGGAAGGACAGAGGTGTCCAGTGCGGACAATCAGGTCGTGTCTGACAGCATCGCAAGGAATATTCAGGCGATGAATACGAAGGAAGCAAGCGGTGATTCAGCCGGTGATGCCGGAGCGCGGGGACAGGCACAGGCTGCTGCACAAAAGCAGAATGAGAAGAATATGCAGCTTAAAAAGGCTGTGGATGATATCAACAAGAGCGCGTTGGCTGACCAGTCGGAGGCAGTGTTCGGCATCCATGAGAAGACTAACCGCGTGACAATAAAGATAGTTGATAAGAAGACAAAGGAAGTCATCAAGGAGTTTCCGCCGGAGAAGACGCTCGACATGATAGCGAAGGTCTGGGAGATGGCAGGACTCATGGTAGATGAGAAGAGATAGGAGGACACCATGGCAATCAGATTATCGGGAATGACATCAGGCCTGGATACAGATTCTATTGTAAAGGCAATGGTATCGTCATATACCACCAGAAAAGAGAAATATCAGAAGGCGCAGACTAAGCTTGAGTGGACACAGGATGCGTGGAAATCCCTTAATACCAAGGTGTACAGCTTGTACAGCAATATTTCCAATCTGCGATTTTCTACAGCATACAACTTAAAGAAGACATCAGTTTCGGATACTACCAAGGCCACAGTAAAGGCAGGCTCCGGTGCACCAAGCGGCACACAGTCGCTGAAAATCAAGCAGATGGCAAAGGCCGGATATATGACCGGAGCAGAAATTAAGGCAGACAGTGAGAAGACTACACTTGCACAGCTCGGTTACACAGGCGGTGATGCCAAGCTTGAGGTAAAGATGGGGGACGAGACCAAGTCTATCACTCTCAGCGCATCATCAACCATGAACGACGTGGTAAAGGAACTCAGGAATGCGGGGCTTGATGCAAACTACGATTCAAGCTACAAGAGATTTTATATCAGCTCAAAAAAGACAGGCGTGGCAAACGATTTTACCATAACCGGCAGCAATATAGATGGAGCATCAGCACTTTATAGCCTGGGAATAGCATATGGTGGTGAAAAGACCACTACCGGTACTTATTCATCCAATCCATATGATGAGTATGCAGCTTTACATGGAGTTTCAGACGATGAGACCAGAGCCAAAATCGAGGCAGCTGTTACAAACTACAATAATCTGACAACAGATGCGGCGAAGATGAATGCGCAGAGCAAAAATCTTATGAATGCTGTAAATTATGGCTATTCATATGCCACACTTCAGGGCATTTATGAGAAGCTGGATGCAAACAATGCAGGAGATAGTGATAAGCTGAAGCTGCTTGAGAAGCTTGGCTCATCTCGTGATGGCGCATTGATTTCAAAGAATGGTGACAGCTATGATACATATACAAAGACCACACTGACCGATACAAATGGAAATACTCTCTATAAGTATATTGACAGCGACAACAATAGCCACTATATTGCAGCCGTTGCTGATAAGGACAAGGATACCACATCGTACTATGATGTGACAGAATCTACGAGGACAGCTTATACGGACGCTGATGGCAAGGAGCTTGAAGCAGTACCTACAGTAGTCGATGATACAACACTGAAAGTCGGTGATAAGACTTACAAGAAGGACGAGACAGACGGCAAGTACTATCTGCAAAAGGAAGATGGCACAGCTGATAAAACTGATTCCATCACTGTTTCACAAAAGACCGAGTACACTATTGCGGCAGATGCCGTAAACAAGACTGGCATAGAGTCAGCTTCAGTAGCGTATGACACAATCATCAAGTCAATGGATGAAAAGACTAAAAGCTCATACGATGAGGCTCTTGCGTCAGTTCAGGCATTTGAGAATTCAAAGGACGAAGTGCTAGGAAGCGATGACAAGTACTCGGTTGCAAGCCTCACCAAGGCTATTCAGAATGCTTATGCAGGCAATGGAAAGGAAGCCGTAGAGCAGCTTTTAGCAGGAAACGGAAACGAGACTGACGGCTTTGTAAATAAAGCAAACGCTTTGGAGGAGGCCGCAGAGGCCAACACAAAAAAAGCAGCAGATAGCAATATTGTAAAGGAGCTTGCCTCAAAGCAGAAGGATTCGGCTGAGTATACACAGGCGCTAAACGACCTGCTTGACAGGGTAAACACTGCATACACGCTTCAGAATAAGGCACTTTTCAATTCACAGGTGAAGAAGGTCGCAGGACAGGATTCGGAGATTGAGCTGAACGGTGTAAAATATACAGGTGACAGTAACAGCTATTCAATCAATGGACTGACAATCGAGGCACTTGCTGAGACCGGAGACAGTGCTATAAGCATTACAACCAGCACAGATACACAGGGTGTATATGATAAGGTAAAGGATTTTCTGACAGAGTACAACAACATCATCAACGAGATGACGAAGCTATACAATGCTGATTCAGCAGGAAGCTACGAGCCGCTCACGGATGATGAAAAGGATCAGATGTCTGATAAAGAGATTGAGAAGTGGGAGACAAAGATTAAGGACTCTCTGCTTCGCAGGGATTCTACACTTGGCAGCGTAATGACAGCAATGCAGACAGCCATGATGTCATCAGTTGAGATAGGTGGCAAGAAGTACTCGCTCTCAAGCTTTGGAATCAGTACACTTGGATTTTTGAATGCAGCGGAGAATGAGCAGAATGCATATCACATTGATGGTGATGAGGATGACGCCAATACATCCGGCAAGACAGATAAGCTCATGGCAGCTATAAACGATGATCCGGATACGGTAATGCAGTTTATGCAGCAGCTTTCAACTAATCTGTATAGTGCAATCGGTGACAAGATGAAGTCTACAGATTTGAGCTCAGCATTTACCATCTACAATGACAAGCAGATGAAGACAGAGTACACTAACTACACCAAGACTATTAAGGAATGGGAGAAAAAAATCTCAGATCGTGAGGATTACTACTACAACAAGTTTACTCAGATGGAGTCAGCTATGACCAAGCTCAACAGCACACAGAGCTCAATTAGCAGCTACTTCTCATAAAAAGATACCAGGGAGGGTATATTATGTTACAAAATAAAGCATACGCAGCATATGCAAACAACAAAATCATGACTGCATCACCGGCAGAGCTTACACTCATGCTGTATGATGGTGCAATCAAATTTTGCAATATTGCAATCATGGCAGTGGAGAAGGAGGATATCCAGCAGGCTCACACAAACATCCGCAAGGTTGAGCGTATCATAGAAGAGTTCCAGTCCACACTTGATGACAAATATCCGGTATCAAAGGATTTTAACAATGTATATACATATCTTCACAGACGTCTTGTCGAGGCAAACATAAAGAAGGACAAGGAGATTCTTGAGGAGGTGCTTGAGCACCTGCGCACTATGCGTGACGCGTGGAAAGAGGTCATGCAGGCCACATGTAACGGAAACAAGCTGCATGTATCATAGATAAATGTATCATAAATCACCGACAGGGATTATAGAGAGTTTTTAACTTAAACAAAACGCAGAGACAGCAGCATGAAGCTAGTTTGTTTGTGCGTTTTGTGCTATCATAGAGATGATTATAGTTAAAAACAATCGAAAATACAGGGGGAACACAATGGAACAGACATACATAGACATAATGATACAAAGCCTGGAGAAAAAGGAGCAGGTACTCGACCGGATAATAGAGCTTGATATCAAGCAGAAGAACCAGCTCGAGGATCCACAGCTCACACCTGACGACTTCGACGAGGTAGTTGAGGCAAAGAGCAGGCTTATCGACCAGCTCAATAATTTAGACTCAGGCTTTGAGAAGCTTTTTGAACGTACAAAGGAAGAACTGAATGGTCACAAAGAGGACTACAAGGAGCAGATACGCACCATGCAGGAGCATATCCGCAGTATCACGGACAAGAGCGTAAAAATACAGAGTCAGGAGGCCCGCAACAAGGATCTCATGACTCTGAAATTTGCGTCCATAAAGAAGCAGGCCCGCGAGGTGCGTGTCGGCACGCAGGCCGCAAGCCGCTACTACAAGTCCATGTCAGGAACCGGATATATGGAGCCGCAGTTTATGGACAATAAAAAGTGAAAAGTTTAATTTAATATTTCACCTCAATATCCCCAAGCCCTGAGTCGATAACCAGGTGCTTTTTGGCATGCTCATTTACCTCATACTCATCATCATAGTCATTGCCGTTGATTGTGATATCGCCTGTACCTGAGTCCAGGTCCATCATGTAACCGTCAAGTGACTGTGAGGATGTCACAGTGATGTTACCTGTACCGCCGTCGATATCCATCTCGTCAAAGGCACAGTTTTCAAAGCTAAGATTGCCGGTTCCGCCATCCACATCACATGTGGCGAAGCTGCAGTCTGTGACATATAAATCGCCTACACCGGTGTCAAATTCTGCATCGGATGCGGTCAGGGAATTAAGGTTTACCTCGCCTACACCGGTATCAAGTGAGAGCTTGTTCAATGCTGTGCCCTCAGGAATGGTAACAGTGATTTCACTTGTGGTGTTTCTTTTGTAGTTGGCTCCTTTGCTTTGGGATATTGTGAGGGTATCGCCTGTGCTCCTAATCTTTGGAACCAGTCGCTTGTTACATTTGTATGAGACCGTGTAGCTGTCACCGGTTTTTACGTTGATGTTCGATATGGTTGTATCAAATACCAGGTTTGAAAATTCATCGACTGAAAGCTCCTCTGTGCATACGTTTCCGAGAGGCTTGTCTGAGCGCGGAATCAGATTGTCAAACAGGCCTAGGGCAAAGCCCCCGATATGGTAGAGACTCCCGGCGATGATGCAGACCACGGTAATTATTGTAATTATTATTAGATATATATTCTTTTTCATGACTTGTCTCCATTTCTGAATTATCTTGTTGCATAATTTGTTTTGTGATTATTCAAAATATGCTACACACATTTTTGACTGTCCTGGTTTCCATTAATTTCCATGTTTATCGCCGAGCAGATTTTCCACCAGCGAATTGATGATTGCAGCTATTGGCCAGATAATCCATGTGATACCCCAGTCAAAGGTAATAAAGCTCCAGCATAGATAGATGCATGTGACAGTTGACCAGTAGACTGACATGATTGCAGCCACAACAGGGTTTTCATAGTGCACCTTGCCATCGTGTGAATTGGCAAAATTACCGCCCATAGTCTGTGCTCCGTTCAGGGAAAGAAGCTTGTCAAAGCTTGATTTCTTCATGTTTGTGAATACTATCATGAATACACCGATTGCTATAAACACGAGCACGAGTCCGCCTGAAAGTGAGTCTGCGAAGGTGCTTTTGGTGTTCAGTGAGCTGATTATGATTGCCGGCACTGCGCAGAGTATGCAGAGCATGATACCCACTGTTAAAAGCATCGCATGTGTGGAGCGGTAGCTTTCCTTTCGCTCGATGACCCAGTTTGCTGTTTCAAAGTCTATGCAGTAAGGCTCTTTTTTCAGGTAGCTCCATTTAGATGAGAGAGAACCTGAGAAGATAAAGAAGCCGACTGCCACAGCGATACAAACGAACAGGAACGTGATGCCGATTGCATCAGATGCGTCCGGTGAAGCGAGTGAACGCGGAATGCATTCGCTGAATATCGGTCCAAGACTTGCGATTATGCAAAGCAGCACTCCAAAGGCAGTGAGATATGCGTGCTTTGCTGAATCCATGAGAAATGCAGCTGCAGTCTCGCGGGAGAGTGTTTTGGCGGCAGGCATTGCCTGACTGGGATCCACGAAGCTTTTGATGCCGAGTGAGTCGGCGAGCTCGTCAAGGTTTCCAAACTCTGATATGACGATTCCTATGGCCTCGTTATCGGATTTGCCCTCGGATATTAATTCGTTGTATTTATCCTCCATCATCTGATAGAGCTCATATTTGGCTTTTTGCACCTCGGGGGTATTCGGGAGGTGCGAAAACATATTTTCCAGATAATTCTTTATAGTTTCCATAAAATGTCTCCTTTAAAATCGTATGAATTTGCTTACTACATCAAGTGTCAGCTTCCATTCCTCGCATTTCATCCTGTAATATTCTCTGCCGGAATTGGTAATCTGATAGTAGGTCCGCCTTTTGCCGCTTGCATTGTCGCTCGAAGAGAATGATGTGATATAACCGTTTTTCTCAAGGCGGGTAAATGCAGAGTAGAGAGTTGTTTCTTTTATGACGTATTTTTCCTCGGATATTAGCTTTATCTGCTTTGAAATCTCGTAGCCGTAGGATGGTCTGTCGAGGAGCAGGTAGAGTATGATGGTATCGTTGTATCCGCGGATGACATCGCTGCTTATATTTAGCATTATTCACCTCCTGTATCAAGTGTTTAATTTCATCTTAAAATTATTCAATACTACGTGTAACGTACTACGAGTGTCATACTATGTCTGTCGTAGTAAACATATCACATGTTGTTTTTCGTGTCAACCGTGATTTTAAAAAGTTAGCCATTCCGTACAAAAATTAGCGGTAAAATACATTGACACAGCCCATGTCATTTGATATATTTTTTTAGAAGCAAAGGCGATTAATTAAATACACACTACCTCTGAGGGAGTAGTTCGCGTACCATTACATATACGTGGTTTGTCAACAGACCGGTCAATAGACCTGGCAAACATTAAAGAATGAGACTCAAGTATGCAGCACACAATAAAGCTATAAAAGTCATATAATTATTGCTTTATAAAATCTCGTGTCTGCATGCGAGGGTCTCATTTTTTCATATGCTTATCCGTGAGAAATTAATCGCCGCACACTAGGCAAAAGGGAGAAAAATATGGTATTATTTATTGAAATCCTGCTCATAGGAGTAGGTTTGTCAATGGACGCCTTCGCAGTATCCATCTGCAAGGGGCTTGGAATGACAAAGGTAAACAGAAAGCAGGCGCTGACAATCGGTCTGTATTTCGGAGGATTTCAGGCGCTCATGCCGTTTATCGGCTATATGCTGGGCATCCGCTTTGAGAAGTATATCACAAGCATTGACCACTGGATAGCATTCATTCTGTTAGGATTTATCGGTGGAAAGATGGTTTATGAGGCAGTAAAGGAAAAGGATGATGACGCGGTCATGGAAAAAGACCTGGCGCTCAATCAGGGAGAGATGCTTCTGCTTGCAATTGCGACAAGCATCGATGCGCTTGCAGTCGGAATCATGTTTGCATTTACCTATGACAGCTTAAACATCTACTGGGCTATTGCAATCATCGGACTTACAACCTTCGTGCTCTCAATCATCGGAGTCATAGTCGGAAACTTTTTCGGCAATAAATATAAAAAGAAATCAGAGATAGCCGGAGGAATCATTCTCATACTCATAGGTGTGAAGATATTGCTTGAGCACCTGGGTATTATAAGTTTTTAATGAGCGTGTTATGATATGACAGAAACTGTGGCTGGGATTACATTTCAGATACTATAAGAAATGAAATAATATAGAATACAAAAATAAAAAACGGAGGAATCAACATGGAAAATTTCATCAATAATGCACCGTTTATAGTGGTGCTGCTCTGCCTCATAGTGGGCTTTGTGTTTTTGGTAAAGGGCGCAGACCTGTTCGTGGAGGGCAGCTCAAGCGTGGCAAAGCGCTTCAAGGTGCCGTCACTTATCATTGGACTAACAATTGTTGCGATGGGAACCTCACTTCCTGAAACAGCGGTCAGTGTGGCAGCATCCATAGCACACAATAATACGCTTGCAGTCAGCAACGTGACAGGCTCAAACATATTTAACCTCATGGTAGTAATCGGCGTGTGCGCTTTGATGACACCGATAGTGGTGGACGGAGCATCATTAAAAAGGGATTTCCCATTTTCGATGATATGTGCCATTTTACTTCTTGTCATGGGAACAATCGGCATGACACTCGGCAGAGTGGACGGAATAATACTGCTCGGCTGCTTTGCAGGATATATTTTCTACCTTATCAGACACACATTAAAGCAGAACAGGCAGTCATCAGATGAGGAGGTCGATGAGATACCTCTCATCTCAATGCCAAAAGCAGTGATTTTCATTCTGATCGGAGCTGTCGGCATCGCAGTAGGCGGAGATGTCGTAGTAGACAGTGCAAGCCGCATAGCGATTGACCTTGGAATGAGCCAGACACTTGTCGGACTGACCATCGTATCTATCGGAACATCGCTTCCGGAGCTTGTGACATCAATAGTCGCAGCCAGAAAAAATGAGGTCGATATGGCACTCGGAAATGCAGTCGGCTCATGCATTTTCAACATACTCATGGTGCTCGGAATTGCATCAGCCATCAGCCCGATAGCATTCATACAGGAAAATATCATAGATATTATCGTGCTTGTGGTATTTTCACTCATCGTGTGGATTATGGCATGGACAAAACGTGAGATAAAAAGAGGCGAGGGCATCATCATGCTGCTAATGTATGCAGCATATACAGCGTATATTATTATACGATAGGGTAAAATACCTTTTGAACCTTTAATGCATAATATTACTTAGAAAATGTGCAGATACTTATTGAGTATCTGCATTTTTTTTAGTCAAATATATGCATAAAGGAGGAAAATATGCAACAAAATATGTCAATGCAAAATATATCAATAGTAAATAGAAAATTTCCCACAAATTTTACACAGCCATCTCAATATATTTTCAATTATTTGTTACGCTTATAAGTGCAGAAATAAAGATTACAAAACATGTACGAATATTTTTATGAAAAGCAGACTATAATTTATGATTAAGTAACAAAACAGGAGGCAATAATTTGACATACGATGAGATAAAAAAGAATAAGGAGGTCTGTGAATGTTTAAAGAAAGGGAATGAAAACCTTGGAGTATTGGGCTTTACAGACCATTCGGCAGCTCATTGCACAATGGTAGCCAAAAGAGCAGCATATATATTAAAGAAATTCGGTTACAGCGAATCTGATATTGAAATGGTAAAAATCGCGGGATTTATGCATGATATCGGAAATGTGGTAAACAGAAGCCGTCATGCGGAATATGGTGCAATACTGGCAAACGAGATACTCAAAGAAACAGATATGAGTCTGAAAGATAGGATAACGGTTGTGTCTGCGATAGGACATCATGATGAGTCAACCGGAGGGGCAACGGATCCTATTTCAGCAGCACTCATCATAGCAGATAAAACCGATGTGCGCAGAAACCGTGTAAGGAACAAGGCAAAAGAAAATTTTGATATACACGACAGGGTAAATTATGCAGTAACAGATGCAGCTCTTAAGATAAATATGGATAAAAAAGTCATAGCGCTTAATCTGCAGATTGATACGAAAATCTGCTCTATGTATGAGTATTTTGAAATTTTCCTGGGTCGAATGATGATGTGCCGTGGCGCAGCAGAGGTGCTGGGTGCAACCTTTAAGCTTACGGCAAATGGTTCGAAGGTGTTATAGAAAATCGTGTCGTTTGTCAGATTTCAGAGGGATAGTTCATCCTTTTTGTGGATGAATTGATTCAAGGATTCAGAACAGGTATTATAACGGTGGCGGAATATATATCATTTTCGTGATTGATCACGCAGAAACCACCGCATGCCTCGGCTGAGTCCTTTACATTTTTCAGACCATATCCGTGAATAAAATCTATTTTTTCAAAATCATCAGGTGCCTTGTCAGGATCTGCAATCACATATGTGTTTGCAACGTGTATGGTAAAGGTGCCGTCTACAGTTCTTACCGCAACCTTGATATTTGCTCCGATTTGTCCACGGCAGGCATTAAGCGCATTATCAAGCAGATTTCCGAGAATGATAGTCAGGTGATAATCATTGACAGGAATAGTGGCTTTGTCAAATTTCAGATTGGTGTGCAGAGTGATACCTTGGGCTTTTGTCTGAAGCAGCAGGTTGCTTACAAAGGCATCTATAACGAGATTTCCTGTATTAATAGTACAATAGCGTGATTCGAGGTCGTGCATAATCTCTTTAGAATAAGGGATTATATCGTCATATTTTTTCTCAGTAACACAATTTTCAATATAAAACAGATGCTTTTTGGTGTCGTGCATAAAGCTACGTATATTTTTGTAGGCAGCACCCAGTTGCTCGTATTTGTTGCGCTGAAATTCAATCTGTTCTTTTTGGATGGTAAGCTGAAAGCGGAGCTCTTCGTTTTCGAGGACGTTGTAAAACAATATATAGTTCATAATATTTATAAACAATACAAAGGCTGCTAAAATGAAAAAGGCAGACGGAATATTTATATTTAGATATAAAATTGGTTTTGATAGTAACAGGCACATAGAAAGTACCGGAATAACCAATAAAATTATTGTATAACTTAAAGAATGAACAAAAGCCTCCTTTTTCCAGATAAAATGAATCAGTATTGAAAAAATAAGGAAAAACATATTCGCCATAAGCGATATATTGGAGAATACTAAAAAATCCATAGTATCTTTTTCGACTCGATATGAGTAAATGCTTGTAATAATGTAATACGAAAAAGCTTCAAAGATAGAGCATAATATAGTAGTACTGATGGATATAAGTATTTTAGTTCGCAAATTGGCTGAATAAAGAAAACTTAGGCAGAAACAAAGTAAAGATGATAAGGTTAAACGTAAATAAACTGCCAGTGTCGATGTATTGCCAATTAAAATAGATGTAATGGCTGCATAAATAGTAAAGCTGCATACAAATATGAGAAGTATTATATAATATGGCAGTTGGGATTTCTTCTTTCCAAGAATTGTCTGAAAAAATATAAAGGCTGCTGCACCGGACATCATGCTGTCCAATAAATTCAACAATACTATTTTCATAAACTTGTCTCCTTAAATTTATAATATATTAATAATGTGCTGAGAGTAGATATTTTGTAATTCCTTGGATCTTCTCCGGCTGATTGGAAGTTCAAAGCCGTTATTCAGTAAAAGCCGCATGGAAGTAATTGATCTGATCTGGTGTAAATTTACCAGAAATCCTCTTGAAGGTGAAACAAATCCGTGAGAAGAAAGTCGTTTTTCTGCTTCGGATAAAGTGCCTTTGGATATCAATGCTCTGTCAGTAAGTTGATATCTGAGATGTAACTTATTTTCTTTCATTGATGAAATATAAAGAAGATCGCTTAAAGGTACAAAATTTTTTTCACCATCAGTATTAATTATAACGATACTTTTTGAGTTTCGATATAATTTTTTGATAATATTGTTAAAAAGCTTGTATATAGCTGTATAGTCGACCGGTTTTGTTATGAATTGAAATGGCTGGACTTCAAAGCTTTCGTGCATATATTCCGGATAGGATGTTGTAAATACAATGAGCAGATCATCATCCATATCCCGGAGTTGTCTGGCAAGTTCCATACCATTTATGTCTGGCATTTCTATATCCAGAAGTACTATCTGATAGAGATGATTCTTGTAGTCTGAAAGTAGATCACTCGCTGAAAAATAAGATGATACGACAATGTTGTTATCAGATTCTATTGTGTATTGTAAAATATTCTTTTTCATTATTGCGATATCGTTTGTATCATCATCGCATATTGCTATATTAAGATTCATGATGCCTCCTTATATTTGAAATATATCCGGTATAAAGACCTGTTGCACATATTATGAGACTTAAATCAATAAAAATTAAACCTTTATTCCAGTGTAACAAAAGTGACAGAATTGTAAATATGGAATTGAAGAAAAAAATAATATAGGTTTTTTTCCGGGCTGTCCTTTTAGCTGACTTACTAAATACTTTGTTAGGTGTGTCAACAGGTGAAACCACTAATATTAAAATCCAGCAAATAATATATATGGGTATCAAGACATATGCAGAAATCATAGGTATAGTGGCAATAGTTAAAAGATATATAGAAAATACAGTATATGATAGTATATAGCATGAAATACGTGTTTTGCAATGATACCCACCGGTTATGGCACGCAAAGATCCTGTAATAATAATATATATTGTAACGGCTATCGGATGGTGAAATAATAAACCTAGAGTTAATAGTGATAAATTGTATAATATGAAATTAAACATGTAGTCAAAAATATAAGCATAGGCATCACTAAAACGAGATTCAATAATTCCATTTAAAACATATCTTTCTGATAAGCGTTTTCCAATAGATTTCATAGTTTGTCTCCTCGCATAAAATCATGAATAAATCTATTATATATTTTTTTATAAAGAAATTGTAATTTATGGATAAGTGGATGAAAACGAGGAGTGAGTGGTTGATAAGACCGCTCACTCCTCATTTTTGACTATTAAGAAGAAATACAGTTATATGAGAGAAAATGAGGTAATATGAAAGTGTCAATTGACAAGCATAATACTTATGATATAAGGGCCAAAAGATATACTTAAAAATGCAAGCATGCAAGCATCAAGGGTACTTTTGGATTTTTCAATCATTTTATTGAATTATAAGTGGTAGGAGAAAATTTATGGATAAGAGAAAAATATTCACTGCAATCATGGCAATTTCAATGCTTATAACCACATTTTCAGGCTGCTCGTCAAATCAAAAACAAAGCTACGGCAACCTGGGTAAAGGTGATGAAAGCGATAGACCTGAGGTTGAGGATATAGTGATAGATAATGAAAGTGATATTTATAATATTGGAGATGAAATTCAGGTGAAAAACGTGGATTACGGCACAAATAGAGAATACGTTGCCAAAAGTTATATTGTAAATAGTGTAAAAATATATGATACTGCGGCTGAAATTGATGGTGTGCAGGATAAACTTATAGAAACCGATTATTATATGGGAGCTGATCCCGAAAAGCCTGCGATACTGAAAAAGGATGAGGTGGCCTGCGGAAAGCTTCTGCTTTGTGATATATCTGTAAAAAATATCGAGGATGAAATATGCACTGTAGGAGATATTTCCCTGGTATATGATATTAATGGTGTCTGTCAGCTCTTAGGCTATCCTGTTTATTTTTCAAATGCAAAGGACAATGAGCATGGGATATATGATTATACACTGGTGCAGGGACAGTCGCTTGACGCTCAGATAGGATTTTGTGTAGATCCGGCATTGCTGCAGATTGATAATATGGACTTAAGCAAGCTTTATCTGTCGGTGAACTTTAATGGTGATGAAGAGAACAGGCAGTTTATAGATCCCGGATTGGAGTAGCATATGAAAAATGTATTACAAATTGAGCTTAACAAGGCGATTAAGACCAGATATTTTGCCATATCCATAATCATAGGAACTATGATAGGCATAGTAGGGCTGGTTTATAATGTAAATCTTGTATACAACAGTCAGATATATGATGGTATCAATCCTTGTTATGAGGGATTTACGTTATTTAATCATTGGATTGGTGGTGAAGGCTTTTCGTTAGGGTCATCACTATACTTTTTTGTGTTTCCGCTGCTTATAGCATTGCCGTACGGCTGGTCATTTTGCGGAGAAAAAAACAGCGGATATATGCGTCAGATGCTGGTAAGAGCAGGAGAGAAAAGCTATCTGACAGCCAAATTTCTGGCAACATTTATTGCCGGTGGTCTTGCAATGGTAGTGCCGTTAATCATCAATTTTATGCTGACTGCGATGTTAATTCCGGCAATAACACCTGTTCCTACATATGACACTATGTATGGTGTTTTTGGCAATTCTCTATTTTCCAGCCTGTATTATACGCAGCCATTTGCTTATGTAGCGGTATATATGCTAGTTGATTTTATATTTTGTGGAGCTTTAGCATGTATTACGATGCTGTCGGCGCAATTTATTAAATATAAATGGGTTAATTGTATTTTTCCGTTTGCTGTCGCCATGGTATTAAATGTACTTAATAATATGTTATTTTCAAATACTCCGGGGGCAGAAAATTATCAATTTTCACCATTTTATTTTACCAAATGTGTACAGACCGGATATCCGGCAAAACTTTGGATCATAGTTTTAATGTCTATGTTAATGGCTGCTATAACAATTGCGGTTAATATGGTTTTGATGCATAAAAAGGATGTAATGTGAGGATGCATATATGAAAATGTGGAAATTGTTATGTTATGACATAAAATATGGCTGCATAAAAAACCTGAAATTATTATTGTTTCCGGTTATATTTGAAATGGCTGTACTGTTTATGCTGTGGCAGAAAATGAATTCGTATGCGCAGTATGGTATAAGTACACAAAAGCATATGGGAGATGTTCTGCTATATAATTTCGGTGGTATGGAAAAATATAAAATGTCTATGGAAAATGTGTTTCAATTTCCAGTGACATGGATGCTGCTTTTTGTAATGATACTTTTTGTGACTCTGAGTTATCCCATGAATAATTTATGCGGTTTCGGAAATAAGCTTCTGATAAAGGGAAAAAGCCGTGTGAAATGGTGGCTGTCAAAATGTATATGGAATCTGCTCTGCAATATTATTTTCTTTGGGATAATTTTTACATTAATTCTGTCTTTTTGCAGTATAAGCGGCATACAGTCCGGAATGCAGGTAAATACAGATATGCAGACTGTTCTTTTTAATCTGGGGGCAGATACGTCACTTAAGCCAGATGCAATAATGCCGGTTGGAGATATAGTAATGGTTTTTATGTTATCTGTAGCAATATGTCAGATACAAATGGCACTGGGACTCTGGCTTAAGCCGATATACAGTTTTATGGTAATGTGCATGGTTTTGCTGCTGTCAGCATATTTTCAAAGCCTGTTTGTTATTGGAAATTATGCAATGCTGATAAGGCATTTGTGGATAAATGAGGATGGTATAGATTGCAAAGCGGCACTCCCTGCTATGTGTTTGATTATATTTATAACAGTTATAGTTGGTGTGATAAGGTTCAAAAAGTATAACATTATTCAGGAGGAAAACTAGAATGGCACATATAGAGGTAGAAAAGGTTTGTAAAATAATCAATAAAAGTATAGTGCTTGAGAATATAAATCTGGATATGTCATCAGGAAAAGTATATGGATTTCAGGGAATAAATGGTTCGGGAAAGACAATGCTTATGAGAGCACTTATCGGATTGATCCGTCCAACGAGCGGCAAGGTGTGTATTGATGGCAAAGAACTTGGAAAAGATATAGATTTTCCGGAGAGTATCGGATTTTTACTGGAAAATCCTGCTTTTTTGGATATGTATTCCGGAGAGGATAATTTAAAGCTTCTTGCAAAAGTGGATGGTAATGTGGATAAAAAGAGCGTGGATAATGAAATACGTGGATTAATTGATGATGTAGGACTGGGGCAGGCAGGAAGGAAAAAATATAAAAAGTATTCACTTGGAATGAAGCAAAGACTGGGGATTGCGGCAGCAGTTCTTGGAAATCCCGATATCGTAGTATTAGACGAGCCGACAAATGCCCTGGATGATGATGGAAAGGAAATGGTTAAATCAGTTGTTAGAAAACAGAAAGAGCGGGGAGCACTTGTGATCATTTCATGCCATGATATGCAGACATTGGAGGAATTATCTGATGAAATTGTAAAACTTAAGGAGGGCAGGATATGCGGGTGAGAAAAAGAGTGCTTATTATTTGCGGGTTAATTTTGCTTATTCTGTATACAGCTCGTGTAATTGTGGTTAATAAAAATGCTGATAAAGTGCCGGTATACATATATGATGTGGGAGAAACTGTAGATTTTGGAAATGATTATGTGGATACTGTTGAAGAGTGTATCGACGGATATGCTGTACAGGTTCTGGGCTATGAGGTAGTAGATACAAGAGAACTTTATGAGCGTTATAATATGGGGCAGGCAGATGAAGCAACAGTAAAAAATACTCCATTTTATTGTCTGTTAAAGGTTCGTATCTATAATAAAGACTGCGACCTTGGAGAGGAAGGCGGGCTGATGCTGGATCGCTATAGTCTTATGGGCGATAATTATATGGCACTTGTGAGTGAGAATGTTTTTTGCACAATGTACCCTGATATGCCGGGAACATCGTTTTCACTTAGAAAGGGAACAAGCATGGAATTTGAGCTGCCTTATCCTATTACAAGGACTGAGGGCTGTACAAAAGAGGATATGCAGAAAAAAGCACCAATGCTGGAAATCTCTGAGTTTCCAAATAGAAAGCTATTGAAAGCAGGGTGAGCCTGCTCTATTATTTTGCAGTTACAAGTGCAGAATGTATTTTAAAAGATTGGTAAAAGAAAAGTTGACTTACAACAGTTGACAATTTAAAAGCCACATGCTACTCTAGAACTGTATGAGATAAAAGCGACGAAAAAGAGAGTACTTTTATGGCAGATTTACAGAGAAATCCCACACAGGCTGAGAGGGGATGACCTAAAGTAGGAGGAACATGGCTTTGGAGCAGCAGTATCGAACCATTGGCTAGATACTGACAGGAACCGCCTGTTATAGCGGAAAGAGGCGCAGCAGTGCCGGCAAAAGATGCCGGATGATTTTGATAGCTGCGTGAAGAGAAGTGGTACCACGATATAATCGTCTTCTTGGGAGTTTTCTCCTGAGGAGGCGTTTTGTTTTATTATTACGGCTTCGCACGTAATATATTGAATTGCCGGAGAGCATACAGTTGTTCTGAGAAAATAAATATAGTATTTTTTCTGAGGAATATACTGTATGTGATACGGCATTATAGAAGACTATATGTGCGAAGCATTAAAAACAGGAGGAAACTAAATTGGCAAACAAAGGTAAATATTACATGACAACAGCCATTGCGTACACATCAGGCAAGCCTCATATCGGAAACACATATGAGATCATCCTTGCAGACGCAATCGCCAGATACAAGAGAGCAGAGGGATACGACGTATATTTCCAGACAGGAACAGATGAGCACGGACAGAAAATCCAGGAAAAGGCTGAGGCAGCTGGAATTTCACCGAAGGAGTATGTAGATCAGATTTCAGGTGAGGTAAAGAGAATCTGGGATATGGTAAATTCATCATATGACAATTTTGTCCGCACAACAGATGAGGACCATGAGAAATGTGTAAAGAAAATCTTCAAGAAGCTTTACGATCAGGGCGACATCTACAAGGGTTCATACGAGGGACTTTACTGTACACCATGTGAGTCATTCTGGACAGAGTCACAGCTCGTGGACGGAAAATGCCCGGACTGCGGACGTGAGGTACAGCCTGCAAAGGAGGAGGCATACTTCTTCAAGATGAGCAAATATGCAGACAGACTTATCGATTACATCAACACACACCCTGATTTCATCCAGCCGGTTTCAAGGAAAAACGAGATGATGAACAACTTCCTGCTTCCGGGACTTCAGGATCTTTGCGTATCGAGAACATCATTCAGCTGGGGAATTCCGGTAGATTTCGATCCAAAGCATGTAGTGTATGTATGGCTTGATGCCCTCACAAACTATATCACAAAAATCGGCTACGATCCTGACGGATCATCAGAGCTTTTCAAGAAAAACTGGCCTGCAGATCTGCACCTTATCGGAAAAGATATCGTGCGTTTCCACACTATTTACTGGCCTATTTTCCTTATGGCACTTGACCTTCCACTTCCAAAGAAGGTATTCGGACATCCATGGCTGCTTCAGGGCGGTGACAAGATGAGTAAGTCAAAAGGAAACGTTATCTACGCAGACGATATGGTCAGACTTTTCGGCGTGGATGCCACACGTTACTTTGTGCTTCATGAGATGCCATTCGAGAACGACGGAATCATTACATGGGATCTTGTAATCGAGAGATTCAACTCAGACCTTGCAAATATACTTGGAAACCTTGTAAACAGAACAGTTTCCATGAGTAATAAATATTTTGACGGCATCGTAAAGAGCACAGGCGCAACAGGCGATGCAGATCAGATAGCCATTGACGCAGATCTTAAGGCTGTTGTTACCGGAACAAGAGATAAAGTGGCAAAGAAAATGGAAGGACTTCGTGTGGCAGATGCCATCACAGAGGTATTCGCACTTTTCCGCCGCTGCAACAAATACATCGACGAGACAACACCTTGGGTGCTTGCAAAAGACGAGGCACAGCAGGATCGTCTTGCTGAGGTGCTTTACAACCTCACAGAGTCTATCACAATCGGAGCAAGCCTGCTTCATTCATTCCTGCCGGAGACAGCAGAAAAGATTGTGGCACAGCTTAACACAACACTCCGTGAGTTCGATGACCTTGACAAATTTGGTCTTTATGAGAGCGGCACAAAGGTTACAGACAAACCTGAGATCCTCTTCGGCAGATTAAAGGCAGAGGATGTGATGCCTGAGGTAGAGAAAATCCAGGCGGTACAGAAAGCAGAGTTTGAGGCTGAGCAGGCTAAGCTTGCTGCAGTTGAGGGTAAGGCAGCATGTGGCTGTGGTGCAGGTGAAAATGCCGCAGATGGTGCAGACCTTGAGCCGATGGATGTGGAAGCAAAGGAAGAAATCACATTTGATGATTTCGAAAAGCTCCAGTTCCAGGTTGGTGAAATCGTAAAATGTGAGGCAGTTGCGAAGTCAAAGAAGCTTCTCTGCTCACAGGTAAAGATTGGAAACCAGACAAAGCAGATAGTATCAGGTATCAGAAAGTACTATTCTCCTGAGGAGATGGTAGGCAAGAAGGTAATGGTTCTTGTAAACTTAAAACCGGCTAAGCTCGCAGGTGTTTTATCAGAGGGAATGCTGCTGTGCGCAGAGGATGCAGAGGGCAATCTCGCACTCCTGACACCGGAGAAACCAATGCCGGCAGGAGCACCTATTGAATAGGACGTAAGCGACGAGAAGTACAAGATTTAAGGCGAATATGAAATTGTGCCTGCATAATTTCATATTTGGCTAAATCGAAGTTCGGCGACCGCCGAACCATCCCGGAAATCCTTGATTTCCGGGATAGGTACTTCTATCAGAAATAAGCTATAATATATCTCAAAAAATGCACTTTATTGAGCAGGGAAAGGAGTCTCATATGGAATATTTTGATATAGTGGACGAGCAGGGAAATCCAACAGGACAGACCGTAGAGCGCAAGCAGGCGCACAGAAACAATATACTTCATAGGACTGCGCATGTCTGGATAGTCAGACGCCGTGGAAATTCCATACAGATACTTTTACAGAAAAGGTGCATGGAAAAAGACTCCTTTCCGGGTTGTTATGACATATCAAGCGCGGGACACATACCGGCCGGTGTGGACTATATACCGTCTGCACTCAGAGAGCTTAGGGAGGAGCTGGGGCTGACAATAGATTCGGCACAGCTTATCGATTGTGGACTGCACAGACACCATGCAGACGAGGTGTTTCACGGAGAAAGATTTCTGGACAACCAGATAAGCAAGGTGTTTCTTCTGTGGCTCGATGTGGACGAAGCGGACATCACCGTGCAGAAGGAGGAAATCGACTCTGTAAAGTGGTTTGACTACGCAGAGTGTAAGCAGGACGTGATAAACGGCACGATTCCAAACTGCATAGATGTGGCAGAGCTTGAGATGCTTGAGCCACACTTTATAGAATGAATTTTTTGTGAAATAATCATAAAAATATATTTTACGTTAAATCAAATTGGGAGGATACTATGAAATCAACAAAAGACTCTCTCTTAGAGGATATCAAGGCAGAATTTGCCGAGGTCAATGCCATGATGGAGGCGCTCGAAGCAAAGGAGCCGGAGGATGAGGCGAGTGAAGCCTACGATAAGTGGATTGAGGAGTGTGAGCAGCTCGCCATAGAGTCAGAATCGCTTATGACACTTATAGATTACAAGATGACACAGGGACTGTAGAGAGATATCCTGTATATATTATACAAAAATAAACACCCGGATATAGATAAATTGCTATATCCGGGTGTTTTTTATAAAGAAAAACTTCAAAAAAATGAAATTAAATATATAAAAAATTGTACAAACCGTGTTATACTTTATACGTTACACTAAATTCAGTAGGAGAAAAAGATGTTATCAGTAATAGAAAAAGTCAATGACGTGGTCAACAATTTTATCTGGGGCGTGCCTGCGATGATATGTATCATAGGTGTCGGGCTGCTTTTGAGCTTCAGAACGGGATTTATTCAGATTAGAAAGTTTCCATATGCGATGAAGGTTACGCTTGGCAGGATGCTCAAAAAACGTGAGGCATCTGACGGGGCGCTCACACCGTTTCAGGCAGTGTGTACGGCACTTGCGGCGACGGTCGGTACAGGAAATGTGGCAGGAGTTGCGGGAGCCATCGCGATAGGCGGACCGGGAGCGGTGTTCTGGATGTGGATTTCAGCACTTCTGGGCATGTGCACCAAGTTCTCGGAGGTCACACTTGCTGTACATTTTCACGAGAGAAATGCAAACGGCGACCTGGTAGGCGGCCCTATGTACTATATTAAAAACGGTCTTAAAAAGCACTGGCACTGGCTGGCATATCTGTTCTCAGCGTTTGGCGTGCTCACAGTGTTCGGTACAGGAAACGCTACACAGGTAAACACCATAACCACAGCGATTGATTCAGCTTTATATAATTACGATATAATTTCAAAAGAATCGGCATCTACGCTCAATCTCATATTAGGAATAGTGCTTGCCGCTCTTATTGCGCTTATTCTGCTTGGAGGAATCAAGCGTATAGGCCAGGTTACTGAAAAGCTTGTGCCATTTATGGCAGTGATGTATATTCTGCTGGCACTTGGAGTAGTAATCATCAACTTTAAAGCTATACCGGGCGTATTCGGGGCAATAATAGAGGGCGCGTTCAATCCGTCAGCAGTGACAGGCGGAGCAGTAGGAAGCTTTTTCATGAGTATGAAAAAGGGAGTTTCCAGAGGAATTTTTTCAAACGAAGCAGGTCTTGGAACAGGCTCTATCGCACATGCCTGTGCAGACACCAAAAAGCCAGTAAAGCAGGGCTTCTTTGGCATATTTGAGGTGTTTGTGGACACTATCGTGATATGTACACTCACAGCGCTTGTCATACTTTGCAGCGGAGTTTCTGTGGGCTATGGAGAAGCAGCAGGCGCAGAGCTTACCATCAGCGGATTTACATCCACCTACGGCGGCTGGGTATCAATCTTTACAGCGGTTGCCATGTGCTGTTTTGCATTTTCAACCATCATAGGCTGGGGGCTTTACGGAACCAGATGCATAGAGTTCTTATTCGGAACTAAGGCAAATAAGCCGTTCATGGTAGTATATTCGCTCGTTGCGATAGTCGGTGCGACAATGAACCTCGGATTGATGTGGAGCATAGCGGAGACCTTCAATGGCCTTATGGTCATACCAAACCTTATCGCGGTATTTTTGCTTTCGGGTGTAGTTGTAAAGCTGGTGAAGGAATATTTTGCCGGAGAGGGAGCAGCATCTACCTTGAAGAATAGCCGGGAAGAGGCAAAAAGATAATGACAAGTCTTTTCCTCTGTGCTACAATTAACTCAAAGCATTATATTTCTGTAAATACGACACCACAGCATATTTTTTATCGGTGCGTATCACTTTGAAGAGGGCAGACCACTTCGCATTTTTCGACAAAGACATGGAAATTTTCAATGCTTTATGTTACCAGTTAATAGCAGGAAAATTGAAATGTCAGATGTGAAAACATTGCGATAAAAGCGGGGTGTGGGGATTTTGCCGGCTTTTATATAAGTGATTATTGTACACATCATATACGTGGAAAGCATAAGTATACAGTATTTTTATTCGACTTCAAATTTTCCTGCTCACACAAGAAGAGGAGGTTAATTTGGGTACAAAGGACTCGAAGGCAAAGGAGTATTTGTCGGACAATATGAGGTTCAGTGAAATCTGTAATTATGTATTGTTTGACGGAGAGAAGGTTATCAAACCGGAGGATTTAAAGGAATGTGACACCACAGAGGTGCTATCAGTTTTCGGTATTGATAGGAAACAGATTGTTAAGCAGAAATGGAGAGATTTGCTAAAAAGTGTTTCCGTGAAGCATACAGGGGAAATGTATGTTATCTTAATTGGAGCAGAAGCGCAGACAGACATTCATTATGCGATGCCTGTTAAAACTATGATTTATGATGCATTGAATTACGGAGAACAGGTCAACGAGGCAAAGAAACGTCACCGGAAAAATAGGGATTACAGGTCTTCGGACGAGTTTCTGTCAGGCTTTACACTTGATGATAAGCTGACGCCGGTGATTACAATCACACTGTATCTTGGAACTACACAGTGGGATGGGCCAAGAAGCCTTGCAGAGATGATGCCACAGATGGATGAAAGAATACTCCCATTCATCAATGATTACAGGATTAATTTGCTGAATCCACTGGAAATTACAGACTTTTCCAAGTTCGAGACAGGGCTCAGGCCATTGTTTGAGTTATTGAAAAATGCGTCAGATGAGGAAAAGCTGAATGAGTTAATTACAAAAGACGAAACCTTTACAAAGGTTGACGTTGAGACAGTAGCAGCTATCAATCTATTTGTAGGAACTGACATTAAGTATGATGAAAAGGAAGAGGTGGTAAATATGTGTAAGGCATGGGATGATCATAAAAAACGTGGCATTCAGGAGGGAATACAACAAGGAATGCAGCAAGGAATACAACAGGGAATACAGCAAGGAGTGCAACAAGGAAGATGCCTTGAAGTATATTCACTTGTTCAGGATGGTATATTAGAGCCCGAGGTGGGCGCAAAGAGAGTAAGTATGTCATTAGATGACTTCGCAGACGCAATGCAAAAAGCGGGCTACAAAATTCCTGAATTGGTGTAGTTTGATAGCTTAAAAGTATAACGGAAATTGCCCCGACCTATGTGTGTTGGGGCATGATTTTTATATGACAGGGGAAAGTAGATGTATCTTGTATCTGTATATTTTGACAAGACGGCAGAGCATATTTTACAACGATATATAAATAAAATAGCCGAGAAAACAGGTAATTCATTCATGACGGATAACAATGTGCCGCCACACATGACGATATCGGCAATAGAAGCCCGAAGTGAAAATGCTTTATTGGGAGCAATGGATAATCTGCGAAATTCACTTTCTAATGGGACGATTAGCATTGTGTCAGTGGGGCAATTGCTGCCATATGTATTTTATGCCACGCCGGTGCTTAACGGATATTTGCAGGATTTATCGGAAAAAGTATTTGATGAGGTGAAAAGCATTCCGGAATGTGCAGTGAGCAGATACTACAAGCCAATGAGCTGGCTGCCACATATTACACTTGGAAAGACACTGACAAAGGAACATATGCAGATGGCGTTTTCAGTAATGCAGGAAAGCTTTGTGCCCTTTGAAGCGACAATTACGGAGATTGGACGTGCCAGAGTTAATCCACATAGCGATGTGGTGCGATGGAAATTAAAACAGCAGCAATGAAGCCACAGATAAACCGGTTTTTTGAAAGGATAATAAACATGATAATAGATAGAGAACGAGTAAAAAACACATTCGCAGAATACACATCAGGGTACAACGCCACAGACCCAAAGATTAAGCTCAAAATAGACCATACCTATAGGGTAGCGGAGCTTTGCGAGCTGATATCAAGGGATTTAAAGCTTGATGAATATGAGACAGATGTGGCATGGCTCACAGGGATGCTGCATGATGTCGGAAGATTTGAACAGATTAAGCGCTATAACACATTTAACGATGCACAGTCTGTTGATCATGCCAATTTTGGAGCCGACCTGCTGTTTAAGGAAGGGCTTATCGACACATATGTGGATGGATTTCATGATGATAAATACGGCATAATTGTTGAAAATGCGATAAGAAATCACAGTGCTTTCAGAATAGATGAGAGGCTCGATGATTATACGGTTATGTTTTGCAATATACTAAGGGATGCTGATAAGGTGGATATTTTCAGGGTAAATGTAGATACTCCGGCAGAGGATATATATAATGTGACGACGGAGGAACTGAAAAATTCGCAGGTGAGTCCTGAGGTTATGGCAGCCTTTGATGAGAGGCATGCGGTACTTCGTTCCTGTAAAAAGACCGCGGTAGACCATGTGGCAGGGCACATTGCACTGACATTTGAGCTGGTTTATCCTATCAGCCTTCAGATAGCAAAGGAGAGAGGATATCTTGACAAAATGATGGCATTTGAGTCGGATAATGAGGTTACAGGAAAGCAGTTTGAAGAGATAAGAGCGAAGCTAAACGAATATGTGGCGTCAGTCAGACCATTATAGTGACTAATGCAGGGCAGATGAAAAATATAGGGGAAAGGGATATGGCAGGCTGATGGTTGATCATGTGAAGAAGCTTGCCAAAGCGCGTGGCTGCAAGGCAATAATATTGGATTCAGGTATGCCTCGAAAAGCTGCACATACATTTTATGAGAAGTATGGATTTGAGAAAAGCTGTTATGGGTTTGAGTTGTTTTTGGAATAGCAGGTAGCTGAAATATAAAAATATAATGACAAGCTTACTTCTGTGTGCTACAATCAACTCAAAGCATTATATTTCTGTAAATACGACACCACAGCATATTTTTCCGGTGTGTATCACTTTGAAGAGGGCAGACCACTTCGCATTTTTCGACAAAGACATGGAAATTTTCAATGCTTTATGTTACCAGTTAATAGCAGGAAAATTGAAATGTCAGATGTGAAAACATTGCGAGAAAAGCGGGGTGTGGGGATTTTGCCGGCTTTTATATTAGCATACAGTATTTTAATTCGATTTCGAATTTCCCTGCTCACACAAGAAGAGGAGGTTAATTTGGGTACAAAGGACTCGAAGGCGAAGGAGTATTTGTCAGACAATACGAGGTTCAGTGAAATCTGCAATTATGTATTGTTTGACGGTGAGAAGGTTATCAAACCGGAGAATTTAAAGGAATGTGACACCACAGAGGTGTTATCAGTTTTCGGTATTGATAGGAAGCAGATTGTTAAGCAGAAATGGAGAGATTTGCTAAAGGGGGTGTCTGTAAAATATACAGAATCAGTATACATCGTACTGATGGGGATAGAGGCACAGACAGATGTTCATTATTCGATGCCGGTTAAGACCATGATTTATGATGCCATGAATTATGGAGAACAGGTCAACGAGGCGAAGAAGCAACATCAGAAAAACAAAGATTATAAATCATCAGATGAGTTTTTATCAGGGTTTACACTTGAGGATAGGCTGACACCGGTGATTACAATTACATTATATCTTGGAACAAAAAACTGGGATGGTCCAAGAAGTCTTGTTGAGATGATGCCTCATATGGACGAGAGATTTCGGCCATTTATCAACGATTACAGGATTAATCTGTTGAATCCACTGGAGATTACGGATTTTTCCAAGTTCAAAACAGGTCTGAAACCACTGTTTGAAGTGCTGAAAAATGCGTCAGATGAGGGAAAGCTGAATGATTTAATTACAAAAGACGAAACCTTTACAAGGGTTGACGTTGAGACAGTAGCAGCTATCAATCTATTTGCAGGAACTGACATTAAGTATGATGAAAAGGAAGAGGTGGTAAATATGTGTAAGGCATGGGACGATCATAAAAAGCGTGGCATTCAGGAGGGAATGAAACAGGGAAGATGTCTTGAAGTATATTCGCTTGTTCAGGATGGTATATTAGACCCTGAGGTAGGGGCAAGTAGAGTAAGTATGTCATTAGATGACTTCGCAGACGCAATGCAAAAAGCAGGCTACAAACTTCCTGAGATGGTGTAGTATAATAGCTTAAAAGTATAGAAATTGCCCCAACTGATTTGTGTTGGGGCATGATTTTTATATTACAGGGGGAGTAGATGTATCTTGTATCTGTATATTTTACCATGTAGGTGATTAATAGATATTTGCAGGAATTTATTTTGAATATGAAAAGGAATAATTTATGAATTATATAGGCACACAGAATTTTGAAACAAAACGATGCTTTTTACGAAGAATCAAACTATCCGATTATACTATGATGTATGAAAATTGGGCTAAGTATGATGAAGTTTGCAGATACTATCCATTTAATCCTGTTGATGACATAGAAATATATAGGGACAAGGTAAAGCATTGGATATCTAATTATGAGTCGGATTCATATTTTCATTGGGTAATTGAGTGGAAAGAAACGGGAGAATTGATAGGAACAATTAATTTGGGAAATGTGGAAGAAGCATGTCATATGTGTGATACATGCTATATGCTGTCTCCCGGATTTTGGAATAAAGGCATTATGACAGAAGTATTGGAGGCTGTCTTAGATTATGCCTTTGATAGAGTTGGATTTAACAGAGTTCAGGCAGAAGTATTCTATGGAAATGATGCTTCCTCTGCGGTATTAAAGAAATGCGGCATGGTGTTAGAAGGCATTGCCAGACAAAAATATTATAAAAATGGTGAGTATATCGATACTGCTTTATGGGCAATTATTGTAGGTGATAGGTTATATTGAGACAAGAACTGATATTAAGTATGATGAAAAGGAAGATGTGGTAAATATGTGTAAGGCATAGGATGATCATAAAAAGCTTGGCATACAGGAAGGAATACAACAAGGCAGATGCCTTGAAATATATTCACTTGTTCAGGATGGTATATTAGAACCTGAGGTAGGCGCAAGTAGAGTAAGTATGTCATTAGATGACTTCGCAGACGCAATGTAAAAATTAGGCTACAAACTTCCTGAGATGGTGTAATAATTAGAACAAGGATGTTGATAGTAAATATCAATGTCCTTGTTTCTTTGTAGAGCTGTTATGGGTTTGAATTGTTTTTGGAATAGCAGGTTAATAAAGTGAAATTGAAAAATTTGGATCCACACCAAATCAGCATAGTGTCATTGACATTTTGCCAATGTGTAGTATAATACTTATACAAGAGATTGCCAGTTTGTCCTCCGGTGTCCTTCGGACCCGGGGGCTTTTTATATATAGGAGGTACCATGGCAGATAAATCATACAAAAAGTATTAAAAATTTCTCCGTTTTAGGGATTGTACGTGCCAAAGATGGCGCCTATACTTATGGAACTAATGATGCATACGCCATAGCTATAATGTTTGCGCTATTACTAAGCAAATCCGACTTAAAGGACTTTATTTCATCTATGAGAACTGCTTTTGGCAAACTTCAAAAACAGTTACATACCATTTCAGCCACAGATATCATGTCCATAATGGGTTATGATGCAAATTGGACGAACTTAGCAAACTTAATATAATATACATTTTGCCAGAGACACTGACCTCTGGCTTTTTTATTAAAACACCAGCATGGAAAGGGTTAGGCACTGTTAACATCAAAAGCTATATTCTGTGTAGCTGAAATGACAAATAAAAAAAATAAAGCAAAAAGTTTTAAAACTTGCAAGCAAAAGGGATCGAATCCGTACTTATAAATAAGAGAGGGTTGTAATGGACGATAGAGAAATAATTAAACTATATAATTGCCGATCCGAGGATGCATTGCTAGAAACAGAGAAGAAATATGGGAAACTTGTATCATTTATAATTGGCAGGCTGATAAAGAATCAGTTAGATGTTGAAGAATGTACAAATGATACATATTTAGGTGTCTGGTTTACGATTCCCCCAAAAACACCAGATAACTTGAAAGCTTATATTTTAAAAATTGCAAGGAATCAGGCGCTAAAAAAGTATGAACATATTCATGCGGCAAAAAGAGATATAGATATGTGTTTGCCATATGAGGAATTGAGTAATTATCTGGCGAAAGCGGGAGGAGAAAATTGGGAAAATAATGAATTGAAAGATATTGTTGAGGATTTTTTGGAATCGTTGCAAAAACCTCATCGACAAGTTTTTGTATTAAGATATTGGTACTTTATGTCGGTAAAAGAGATTATGAAATGTTGTAATATGAGCAAAAGCAAAGTCGAAACAATCTTATTTAGAACAAGAAAAAAGCTGAGAGAACAATTAGCGGAAAGGAAGTATTTATGAAAACTTTGAAATCAGATATTTTTTATGCAATGAATGAAATTAACGATAAATATATCCTAGAGGCTGCACAATGTTTAGAGCAAAAAAAGAAAAGCGATATTTCCTCACAAAAGAAGATCAAACTATTTAATGAAAGTAACGCACATAGCCGTAAATGGTTGGCTCGCGTTGTAACTGTAATGGCGGTAAGTATCATTCTTTTTACAACAGGAGGGATTGCCAATGCGGCGACAGGAGGAAAACTTGTTCAGTGGATTAATGGGCTGTTTTTTGGCATTGCGAAACCTTCAACTTCTGATGAAATTACGACATCATATCTGAGAGGTACTTTTTCGATTGATTATAGCGATCTGAATGCAGTTGTAGGCGATGCTGATTATGTATTCGTTGGTACGGTCGCAAGTGAAGAAGGTACTGTTTATAAAGATGCTGTTACGGTTGAAACAGACGATGGAAAGACTCGTGAAGTTTCCGGCCCATACACAAATTATACTGTGAACGTCACAAAAAATATCAAAGGCAATTTAGTTACTGACACGGCTATCCCGATTCAAAAATCTGGCGGACTTTCGGAAGATGGCTCACAATATTTTGTTTATGAGGGTGATGAGCTTCCGGTTGTAGGAAATGAATATATCTTTTTTGCTTATGCCCAGCCGGACGGGTCATTGTTAATTTCCGGTCCTGTTTCTAACATGAGTGTATCTGACAATACAAGCGATATTGCTCCTTTTAGCGATTCAACGGAATATAGCGACATTGTAGATGCGTATAATAATCAAGTCGATTCTGGACGGACTAGGTTTACTTCTTCTTATGAGGCAAAATAAATTAAAATTGCAGGAAATGTAAGAATGCTTTCCGATAGCTATATGATACTTATAACTTCGGATCAATGCGATCCGAAGTTATTTTTAGGCGTTGAAGAAATGACTTGAACATGTTTATATTGCCCGATAGTATCTTAAAAGGCATATTTTGATATGCTTTTTGGATTCACTTTAGTAATCAGTGTAAAAAGATTGCAGTATGGGCGAATTTAACTCGGTCGCGGAAAAAATAGGGTTTATATTGAAATGAGCTTTGGAGAAAGATGCCAACTATTCCAGCACTTTAAGTTTCTCTGTCAAGTAAGAATATTTTCCAGTAACTATATAATACTTATTTTTTGGAGCATACATGTTTGGTATATGGTAATTAGAGTGATAGGAAAAAAAACAGGAGGGGTCAATATGATTAAGAAAGTCATTAGCGTGGTAATTGCAATATGTTTGATGTTTATTTCAACCATTGGAAGTTCTATTCAGCCGATATATGCAGCATCATCGGCTCGGATTAATCCGGATGATATGTTGACAGTGCTGAACGATATAACAGTAGCGGGACAGTCATGGGAGAATATTGGTTTTGATTCGGAGGATATTGCCAATATAATGCAGATGCAAAGGAAAGATGACTCCATATTATGCGTCGTTGAACACGGACATAGCTAGATTATCAGTAGAAACAGTAGAAACAAAGGCATTAGAAAACGCAATAGCAGGGCAAGGGTATATTCAATCTTATGCACAGAACGGTAATCCGCCAGCAACCCCACAAGAACAGAATGAAAGGATGCAATATGTTACACAAGTAGCATTAGAGAGATATGGTAATACATATAACACAGCAGATTTTAACAAATATGTACTTTATCTTTATATGTCCCATTATATAGACAATCCTAATTATACTAAAGAAAGTCCAGGATTTGATAATATATATGCTTATGTTATTACTTCAGATGATATTACAGCATATGAGAATTTTATAGCACAAAGTAAGTTTTCTATGTTCTCTACAAATCTGGTTAATTTTATGGATGAGTTCAAGTCTGCGGTAAATAATTCGTCAGACATTCTAACCGCGGTGGATGAGGGAAAAGTTATATCCATAAATACCGCAAATGCGATATATGGTTTATCTACGTTTGATCCGGAAAAAACCGCATCAAGAGCAAAGTTAATTGTCACTTCATTTAAGGACCACTATGAGAGTACGGCTTCTGTAAATGAATTATTAAATGCAATGTATGTAGATTTGGAGCCGGAGGATGTCAGCCAACAGTATATTGATGCATGTGTTACGGGATTTTTAGGAGTATTGGCAGGAACAACATTATTTGGCTTTGGTATGTCAATATCGCTATGTTATTATAACGTGTATGCAAATTTGTACGATAAGGCAAAGCTAACAGCATTGCATTATTCATTGTCAGGAAGAGTGGCTATCAGGCTTGATGAACTGATTGGGGGCTAAGTTATGAACGACGACAATGAAAATGTGTTGATTATTGCATATAACTTGTTCTGCACCATACTAATACCAGCAGTAATAGTATTGACAGGAATTTGGTCTTTGGAGTCGGAGAGCGATTTCACACATGGACGAACAGGAGGATTGCCGATGGGGGCATTGACTGTATTCGTTCCAGAGGTTATATTGGGTTTGAAGTGGAAAATGAAAAGGGCGTTTACAATTCCATGCTGTATTGCGTGGTGTATCTTCCTTCTTAAGATGGCACATTATTTCTTTGCTGTGGTTACAAATGCACCAATTACATATTATGGAACGGTGTGCATTGTGCTGTCTGGATTAATGTGGAGTATAGTCATGGAATTGAAGCAGGAATTAAAAGAATACCTTTTGGGGTTTCCACAGGAATATTGGCTTGTTCCGTGTTCTAATAGTTCGAGATATAACAAGGTGTTTCGCTTTATATGGTTAGTAGGCGTCGTTTTAGGAACGATATTTTTATTAATGATTAAATGGGGATGAGTCTTTGATAAAAGTTATATTTTATTTTTTGCTTGTAAGTATAGGAGCAGGTTTGGTGCAGATGAAAATACCGCTGTTTGGTCGTCATAGCAAGCGGTGGGAAGAACAAAATTATGCACAGCGGTTTGGCGGTATCTTTTTTCCGACATTCATTGCGCTTGTAGTTATCTTTTTATTTAATGAGTATAAGACGGCTCAATTACCCACTTTGAATGAAGAAATGCTGATGAATGGAGCGGAGTATTGTTTGGTAACTGATCTGAATGAGATAGGAGATGCGGATTATGCTTATGAGATAAAAAGCGGAAGCTCACAAGAGGAGATTTGCGGAATTATATCAAGTATATGTATAGACTTAAAAAGGGAAGATGATTTTGTAAATGTCAGATATGAAAACGGAGAATATATTATCATCAACAATGGCATAACAATAGGACGGGCTGTCATAAATGACAAAGCAACAACAGATTTGTTGAAAATATACTTTTGCAACTAAAAGTGGATGAGCGTTTCAGTGTAACCTTTAGGCGAGAATATCAAAAAATACAAAAAAATACAATTTATTCGGTTGACCAAATGATACTTTTGTCATATAATCTAATCAAAAATAGTAATAATTACTAATTTAACTGGAGATTATTAGCAGGAGGTACCTATCATGGACAAGAAGATTACAGACAGCATTATTTACATCGGTGTGGACGACAAGGACATTGATTTATTTGAGAGCCAGTATGTTGTTCCAAACGGTGTTTCATACAACTCATATGTGATTATGGATGACAAAATTGCAATCATGGATACAGCAGATGCAAGAGTTACGGATAAGTGGTTTGCCAATTTGAGAGAGGCGCTCGGCGACAGAAAGCCGGATTATCTCGTTGTTTCCCATTTGGAGCCGGATCATGCTTCCAATATCCAGAAGGTTGCAGAGACATATCCTGATATGCAGATTGTAGGTAATGCAAAGACCTTTAACATGATGGGACAGTTTTTCGATATAGACTTAACGGACAGAAAGGTTGTAGTGGCAGAGGGAGATAAGCTTTCTCTTGGAAAGCATGAGCTTACATTCGTCATGGCTCCTATGGTTCACTGGCCGGAGGTTATGATGGAGTACGAGTCAACAGACAAGGTGCTTTTCTCGGCAGACGGCTTTGGTAAGTTTGGTGCGCTCGATACTGATGAGGACTGGACATGTGAGGCAAGACGTTATTACTTCAATATTGTTGGAAAGTATGGTGCTCAGGTGCAGGCAGTTCTCAAAAAGGCAGCAGGGCTTGACATTGAAAAGATTTGTCCTCTTCACGGACCGATTCTCACAGAGAACCTTGGCTTCTACATAGATAAATACAATACATGGAGCAGCTATCAGCCTGAGGATCAGGGAATCCTTGTGGCATGTGCTTCTATTCACGGCAATACAAAGAAGGCAGCAGAGCTTTTAGCAGAAAAGCTCAAGGCTACAGGTGTAAAGGTTGCATTTACAGACCTTTGCAGGGATGATATGGCAGAGGCTGTTGAGGATGCGTTCAGATACGACAGGCTTGTGCTCTGCGCATGCACATACGATGGAGGCATTTTCCCACCAATGGAGGATTTCTTACATCATCTCAAGGCAAAGGCTTATCAGAATCGTAAGATTGCCTTCGTGGAAAACGGTTCATGGGCTCCTACAGCAGCACGCCAGATGAAGGCTATTGTTGAGGGCTTCAAGAACATAGAGTGTGTTGAGCCTGTTGTTACAATTAAATCTACTCTCAATGAGGCATCTGAAAAGCAGATGGATGAGCTTGTTGCAGCACTTACCAGATAGAATTATGGATTAACGAAGACCCGGACGTTTGTCCGGGTTTTTGTATTAAAGTATATATAAATATGCTATCATACAAACAAAGAAAAAAGCCATAATAGTACAATGTCAAATGAGGTAAACTATATGCAGCAGCGAATTACCATAAATCTTAACACAGATAGCAAAACAACCGACAAAACCACTATTCTTGAATACTGCCGCAGTCACGGCATTGCAGGGATAGAAACACCGTGCGGTGGAAAAGGAACCTGCGGCAAGTGCAAGGTGACGGTGGCAAAACCATACTATAAGGACGTGCTGGCCTGTCAGACGAAGATTTGTGACGGTATGGAAATTATTGTTGGAAGAAAAGAAAGCACCGGAACCAAAGAAGACAGCATGGTTGTTCTGACAAATGGAGAAAATGTATCGGAAAAATTTAATGAGCATGTGAATAGGAATGTTGAAGACACTCTGGCGGCCTGTGATATCGGAACCACAACAGTAGTCTGTTATCTGATTGATAAAGAGACCGGGCAGATTATCTCAACCAGAAGCGGTGCCAATCCACAGCGCAGCTTTGGAGCAGATGTACTTTCCAGAATTGATGCGGCAGCGAGGGCGGATGATAACGATAAAGCGAATGGCGGCCTGCAGATGATGCAGACACAGATAGTGTCCCTGCTTAACGGCTGGATATCAGAAATGCTCACGGAATGTGGCAGAACTAAAGTAAGCCGGTTTTCAGTTGCCGGAAACACAGTTATGTGTCATCTGCTTATGGGAATTTCACCGGAAAAGCTTGGCAAGGCACCGTTTATGCCGGATGAATATTTTGGCAGGGAATTTAATCCTTTGGATATAGGACTTGAAAATTGTCAAACCATGATTATATTTCCGGCTGTATCAGGCTTTGTAGGCGGAGATATTACAGCGGGTATGATGGAGACATTGAACTGCAACGAGCTGACACTATATCTGGATATCGGAACAAACGGTGAGATGGCGCTTGGAATAGGCGACAGATATGTGTGCTGTGCCACGGCGGCAGGACCGGCTTTTGAGGGTTCGCAGATTGAGCTGGGCATGCCGGCGTCTAAGGGAGCCGTGGATAAGGTATGGCTGGAAGGGCGCAGAATTAAGTATTCGGTTATCGGAAATGACAGACCAGTGGGACTGTGCGGTTCGGGGCTTATCGATGCGCTTGCCGTTCTTCTGAAAGCCGGAATCATAGATGAAAACGGCACGATTTTAAGCGGACAGGAGCTTCCTATACTGTTTAGGTCGTATGTGTTTGAGGTGGAAGCGGAGGAGACTGCACAGAGCACAGAGCTCTCTCTCGCCGTTCATATTGCACCTGGAGTCTACATTACGCAGGAGGATATCAGGAAGCTGCAGCTTGCGAAGGGCGCGATAGCCGCCGGAATAGAAGTATTGTTTAAGGAATATGGCTGTAAGCCATGCGATTTGGATATACTTACATTTGCAGGAGGCTTTGGAAACTACATTGACAAAGCAAGTGCGGCTGCAATAGGATTGTTTCCACAGGAGCTTTTGGACAAGGCAAAAGAAGTGGGAAATGCGGCAGGAAACGGAGCTGTTTCGGCAGCTTTATCGCAGGAAGCCTGGAAAAGAGCACTGGATATAAGTGGGAACATGCGTTACATCGAGCTGGCATCGTATCCGCATTTCAATGAAATGTATGTGGAGCATATGAATTTTTAAATAATTGAAAAATATATATTTTTACTTTATTGTTGAAGAAAATTGTCATATAATGACTTCGGGTGAGATTATATTTTAAAAGAAAAGCTGATAGGGTGATCAGCATCAGGAGGAATATCAATGCGTAAAACAAAAATTATCTGTACTATTGGACCGGCCAGTGAACATGAGGATGTCCTCACCAGGATGATAAAGGCAGGTATGGATGTTGCCAGATTAAACTTTTCTCATGGTTCACATGAGGAGCATCAAGGCAAAATAGATTTAATCAAGAAGGTAAGACAGAAGCTTCATATGCCAATCGCAATCATGCTTGACACAAAGGGACCTGAGTATCGTATCAAGACCTTTGAGAATGGCAAAATAGAGCTCAAGGATGGAGATACTTTCACACTTACCACTGACGATATTGTAGGAAATCAGGAGAGAGTATCAGTAAACTATGAGAATCTGATCAGGGATTTAAAGGTTGGTGACCGTGTGCTTGTTGCGAACGGAATCATCATTCTGCAGGTCCGAGAGCTTAAAGGAAACGATGCAATCTGTGATGTTATCGCAGGAGGTACACTTTCAGACAGAAAGAGCATGAACTTCCCGAATAAGGTCATGAAGCATGCATATTTAAGCAAGCAGGACAAGGATGATCTGCTTTTTGGTATAAAAAACGAGGTGGATTATGTTGCCGCATCATTCGTTTCTACGAAGCAGGATGTAGCTGATCTGAGAAGCTTTTTGGATGAAAACGGTGGAGAGGACATTGAAATCATCGCAAAGATTGAGAACCGCTCAGGTGTAGACCATGTGGAGGAAATTTGTGAGATAGCAAACGGAATCATGATAGCCAGAGGAGATCTCGGTGTTGAGATTCCGGGCGTTGAGGTGCCTGCAATACAGAAGTATCTTATCAACAAGTGCCGTATGCTTGGTACACGCGTAATCACAGCAACAGAGATGCTTGAGTCCATGATTCACAATCCGCGTCCTACAAGAGCTGAGCTTTCGGATGTAGCCAATGCTGTATACGACGGCTCATCAGCTATCATGCTTTCGGGAGAGTCTGCAGCAGGTAAATATCCTGTAGAGGCTGTAAAAAATATGGCAGAGACAGCAGAGTATACGGAAAAGCAGATAAACTACGGCAAGAGATTTGCCAATGCGGATTTCCAGACAAAAAGCATAGTTGACGCTATTTCACATGCTACATGTGCCATGGCAATAGATGTGGATGCGAAATGTATCGTAGTCAGCTCGCTGACAGGACGTACAGTGCGCATGGTCAGCCGTTTCCGCTGCCCTGTTGATATAATAGGCATGACAACCTCTGAAAAGGCATGGCGCAAGCTTAACCTGAGCTGGGGTGTAAAGCCGGTTCTGTGCGAGGAATACAACTCAATGGAGGTTATGTTCTACAATGCGATGAACGAGGCAAAGAGTGTCATGAAGCTCAAAAAGGGTGATCATATAGTGCTCACAGGAGGTCTCATCAATGGTAAGACAGGCAACACCAATGTGATTAAGGTTGAGACAGTTTAGTACATTTGTTCTATTGATTAAATCGTATATATGTCATATAATCCTTAACGATTAATAAAAACAATAAATTTAAAATAAACAATTTCGAGATGAAGTTTGCAGGAAAACGGCAGCGATTTTACTTTATCAAAGCCTACCGAAGGAGTAAAACTCTCAGGTGCCGCAGCAGGCGGTGCAACTGTAAATGGATCGACTCTCTGGAGACACCCGCTTGGCGGGGGCCGAAGGTGCAACGTACGAATAGGAAGCAGTAGGAGTGCAGTGACTATGAATATATCATGGCACAGGCTGCTTCTCGTACGAATCTCTCAGGCAACAGGACGGAGAAGATATTGGACAGATATTCTTAAGATAATCTTCTTAATCCCATGTATCAGACTGTATATGCAGCGTATATGGGGTTTTTTATTTCAATTCACGTAAGTGCTGCTAAGCCTGCTTTTTCAATTGTTTCCGGATGAAATTATTTATATCAATAGTATTTGCTCAAAACACAAGGACCTTGTGTTTAGATAAAAAAGAGAGGCAGGAGTATTTCAATGTGGAACACAATCAACAATTTTCTTAGTGCAGTGGACAATTTCGTCTGGGGAGTGCCGCTCATGGTGCTCATCATGGCAGGAGGTATAATGCTCACAGTTCGTCTGGGGCTTCTTCAGATGAGAAAGCTTCATCTGGCACTAAAGTGGATGGTCAAAAATGAAGAGGGCGGCGATGGCGAGATTACGAGCTTTGGCGCACTCTGTACCGCGCTTAGCGCAACAATCGGAACCGGCAACATAGTCGGTGTAGCAACTGCAGTCGGTGCAGGAGGACCGGGAGCACTTTTTTGGATGGTGCTTGCAGCCTTCTTCGGCATGGCAACAAAGTATTCAGAGGGACTTTTGGCTGTAAAATATCGTGTCATCGGCAAGGACGGACATAGTCTCGGCGGACCATTCTACTACATAGAGCAGGGAATGGGTGCAAAATGGAAATGGCTTGCAAAGATATTTGCATTTTTCGGCGTATGCGTTGGACTTTTCGGAATAGGAACATTCAGCCAGGTAAACGGAATATCAAGTGCTGTAAACAACTTTTTTGACCCTAAAAACCAGCATACAGTAAAGGTTTTACCGTTCCTTGGTGAGTATTCATGGTCAGTTGTCATTGCTTCGCTTGTACTGGCATTCTGCGTGGCAGCAGTGCTTATCGGCGGAGTAAAGCGTATTGCAAGTGTCAGCCAGATAATAGTTCCTTTTATGGCAGTTATATATATTGTATTTGTGCTCGTGCTTGTGGTATGCAATATCACAGCGGTTCCGGCAGCGTTTGCTACAATAGTAAAGGCAGCGTTTTCACCGAAGGCCATAACAGGCGGTGCCGTGGGAAGCTTTCTTGTTGCAATGCAAAAGGGTGTTGCCAGAGGAATCTTTTCAAACGAGGCAGGACTTGGTAGTGCCCCGATTGCAGCGGCAGCAGCCCAGACAAAGGAGCCTGTACGTCAGGGACTTGTCAGCATGACAGGAACCTTCATTGATACAATAGTTATATGTACACTTACAGGACTTTCCATCGTGCTCACAGGCGCATGGCAGGTTGACGGACTCGAGGGTGTGCAGGTTACTACATACGCATTCCAGAATGGTCTTCCTTTACCGAAAGAGCTATCAGCATTTGTACTTATGCTGTGTCTTGTATTTTTTGCCTTTACAACTATACTCGGTTGGGATTATTATAGTGAGCGGTGCTTAGAGTATTTGAGTGGCGGAAGGATGAAATATGTAAAGGTTTATCGCTGGATATATATACTTGCAGTTTTCATCGGACCTTATATGACTGTAAGTGCGGTGTGGACTATCGCTGATATCTTCAACGGTCTCATGGCTCTGCCAAATATGATAGCGCTGTTTGCTCTCAGTGGTGTTGTTGTTAAGGAGACAAGGCATTTCTTCGAGCGACATAGAAATGGAGAAATCGAGGATTAATTATGTTTTATATTTTGCGACATGGAAGAACAGATTGGAATGAGGAGCACAGACTGCAGGGTGAGGTGGATATCCCACTCAACGAAACCGGCAGGCAGATGGCTTACGATGCCGCAGAAAAATATAAGGATATAGATTTTGATATATGCTACTGCTCCCCACTTAAGAGAGCACAGGAGACGGCAAGGATTTTTCTTGCAGACAGAAACCCAGCAGTAGAGATTATCACTGACAACAGGCTTCACGAGATGTGCTTCGGTGATTATGAGGGAGTGAAGAACATCAGGCAAAAGCCCGAATGCCCTGTCTACCTGCTCTTTGAGGAGCCGGAAAAATATGTGGCAAAGGACGGCGCAGAGAGCTTTGAGGAGCTATATCACAGAACAGGCGAGTTTATAGAGCAGGTGCTAAGACCGCAGCTTGAGGCAGGCAAAAATGTGCTTGTCGTGGGACATGGTGCAATGAACTGCAGCATAGTCAATCAGTTTCGCGGCACACCTATAAAGGATTTCTGGAAGGATATGCAGGGAAACTGCGAGCTGCTTAGGGTTGAATAAATTTAGATTATTCTGAATAGCTATATCGTTTGTAATAGATAGGGCATACCGGTTGTGGTGTGCCCTGTTGTTGTCAGAAACTAATTTCAATAGCATTTATTTATAAGTAAATGGATATTATATTATAAGTAATACTAAATTGACCACATAGCCTTATGCTCGTAAAATAATTTTGTAAATTTTTTATTAAATTAAGAGTATAATTATTTGGAGGAACCAATGAAAAAGACAACGAACTCTTCACCTTACCAGTTTGAGGGCAGAATACCTCTGTCTCAGGCTATTCCGCTTGGACTGCAGCATGTTATGGCTATGTTCATCGGAAACCTTACACCTCTTATCATTGTTATGGGAGCATGCGGGCTCACAGCGGACGCTGGCTTTGCGGAGCTTAGAACTGCTCTCTTACAGAATGCAATGATTATCGCAGGTATTGTAACATTAGTACAGATGTTTTCCATCGGACCTGTCGGCGGAAAGGTACCTATCGTTATGGGAACCTCTTCGGGCTTTCTTGGAGTATTAAATAATACAGTTGCAGCGTGTGGCGGCGGAGTTATAGCATATGGAGCTATTATGGGAGCCTGCCTTGTAGGAGGTATCTTCGAGGGCATACTCGGAGCCTTCTTAAAGCCTTTGCGCAAGTTTTTCCCGGCAATCGTTACAGGCTCAGTTGTTATAGCAATCGGACTTTCACTCCTTGGAGTGGGAATCAACTACTTCTGTGGTGGAACAGGCAAAAATGATTACGGCTCACTGCCTAACCTTTTTATTGGAATGGTTGTACTTATAGTAATCGTGCTTCTTAAGCATTTTGCACCATCGCGCAGTATTTTTTCATCATCTGCTATCCTTTTTGGTATCCTGGCAGGATATGTAGTAGCAATCATTATGACACTTACCATGTCACACACAGGTGTGACCGCTGACGGTGTTAAATACACATACTCATGGGTTGTAAACTTTGATGAGGTTAAAAATGCGGCATGGATAGCAGTTCCAAGCTTTATAGGCTTTGGAAAGCTGTCAGATGTGGGAATTTCCTTCCATGCCAATGCAATCATCCCAATCGGCATCATGTTTATCGTTACTGCAATCGAGACAGTTGGCGATATCTCAGCCTGTGTGGAGGGTGGAATGGACAGAGAGGCTACAGATTCAGAGCTTTCAGGCGGTGTTATCTGTGATGGTCTTGGTTCATCATTTGCAGCGCTTTTCGGAGTACTGCCAAATACCTCATTCTCACAGAATGTAGGTCTTGTTTCAATGACAAAGGTTGTCAATAGATTTGCTATTTCAATGGGAGCTATATTCCTTGTTATTTGCGGCTTCTGCCCAAAGATTGGAGCTCTCATGTCAATCATGCCTCAGTCAGTGCTCGGCGGAGCTGCTGTTATGATGTTTGCTTCTATCCTGATTTCGGGAATTGAGCTCATCACAAAGGAGCCAATCGGCAGCCGTGAGATTACAATTATCTCAGTAGCAATCGGTTTAGGCTACGGACTTGGCGCTACAACCGGTGCTACATCACATCTGCCATACTATGTACAGCTTATATTTGGCGGTTCAGGTATCGTGCCTTGCTCACTTTGCGCTATTCTTCTCAATATTATTTTGCCGAAGAAGTCAAAGAACGCGCCATATATGTGGGATATGGACGAGAAAGACGATGTGAAGCGTGTGGATGACTAACGCTTAGGATTTTGAAGCCGTCCGGTGCATTAAGTACACCGGCGGCTTTATTGTTTGTGGGAAAGTATGGAAATATATGGAAAAAGTGATTTCAATAGTGGGCGCAGGTGGCAAGACCACACTCGTTCATAAGCTTGCAAGGGAATATCACAGGAGTGGAAAAGGTGTGCTTGTCACAACAACAACGCACATGTATGTCGAAGCTGACACTGACCTATCCTGCGATTTTTTTGCGTTAAGGGATAAAATAATAAAAGATGGATATTGTATGGCGGGGCAGAAAATATCTGAACAGAAAATATCAGAACAGTCAAAGTCAAAGATGTGCGGACTGCCGTATGATTTGCTCGATAAACTGATTAAAGACATGCCACAGGCGTTAGATTATGTTATAATCGAAGCAGATGGGGCAAAGCACCATTCCCTCAAATATCCGGCAGCGGATGAGCCGGTCATATATCCGGGTACCACAGATGTTATCATAGTGCTTGGCACATGGGAAAAGGGCAGGTCATGTAAGGACGTTGTATTTCGATATGAGCTTATGCAAAAGGAGCTTGGAACGGCAGAGGATGCAGTGGTTGATGATTCGGTTATAGATACGCTGCGGCAGGTCTATGTCAGAAAGCTGCGCGATAGCGGGTTTGAAGGACGAATATCGTGCGTTTTTGCGAATGAGCGTTGGTGGTTCTGAATAGTTGCAAATATGGAAATAATAAGGTAACAGGGTAATTAATCAGATGAGCATGAATCAGAGCAATAATCAGATAATAAAGAAAAATTTGTTAATCATATGCCGCGGTGCAGGAGACCTTGCGACCGGCATCATCCACAGACTGCACCGGGCAGGGCATAGGGTGATAGCGCTTGAGACAGACTATCCGGCTGCCATACGGCGCCAGGTGTCCTTTTGTGAAGCAGTGTATGATGGGAGCGCAGCTGTAGAGGGTGTGACAGCCAGACTTGTTCCTGCCTTGGCTGATGCAGAGACATATTCAGGGATAAGTGACACACCGGCAGCTCATATTGCATCAGAAAAGTGGGATAGTTCAGCCATCGAAGCTGTGCTTGAAGCCGGAGAGGTCCCGCTTCTTATAGATCCAAAGGGTGAGTCAATTGAACTTTTGAAGCCGGATGTTGTGGTAGATGCCATAATAGCAAAGAAAAATCTGGGTACCACAATCAATATGGCCCCGCTTGTGATAGGAGTAGGCCCGGGCTTTACGGCAGGGCAAGACGTGCATCTGGTGATTGAGTCCATGCGTGGGCACAATCTGGCGCGCATCATTACCGATGGCATGGCACAGCCCAACACAGGTGTTCCGGGAAATATCGCCGGCTTCACAAGTGAGCGTGTGATTCACGCTCCGGCGGCAGGATATATTCATGATGTCAGAAAAATCGGAGACATCGTGCAAAAGGGAGATGAGATAGCGCGGATATATCCGGATAAAGAAAGCTATGACAATGCATTGTCTGAATATGTCCCTGTGAATGCTACAATTACAGGTATCATACGAGGCCTTATCCGTGAGGGGTATTATTTCAGGAAAGGCTTCAAGATAGCGGATATCGACCCGCGCGAGAGTGAGCTAACAAACTGCTTTACAATCTCTGACAAGGCAAGGAGTATAGCAGGCAGTGTGCTTGAGGCGGTATCGGCATTTGAGCACGGCGTAAAGATTTATTAAATAATAAATGAGGGTAACTATTAAGGTGTTTTAGTGGTTCTGAATAGTTACAGTGAGGATAAACAGATTGACGCAGGAAAACGAATTAGATATCAATAATCAGGAACAAAATAAAGGAAAGCTCACACATTTTAATGAGGCAGGGGAAGCTCATATGGTGGATGTGCATGCAAAGGATGACACATACCGCGTGGCGAAAGCCTGTGGCACGATAAAGGTAAATGGCGCCGTATACAGGGAGGTATCTACGGGCACAGCTAAAAAGGGCGATGTGCTGGCAGTGGCGAGAATTGCGGGGATCATGGGCGCAAAGAACAATTCCATGCTCATTCCGCTCTGTCATTCTATTGCCATGACAAAGTGCGATGTTGAGTTTGAGCTGGATGACAAAAACAGCAGTATCACGGCAATCTGCACAACAGCCTGTGTGGGCAAAACCGGTGTAGAGATGGAGGCCATGACAGGGGTCAGTGTGGCGCTTCTTACCATATATGATATGTGTAAGGCACTGGACCGTGGCATGGAAATCGGGCAGATACATCTGCTGGAAAAATCCGGTGGCAAGAGCGGACACTACGTTACTGTTCACAACTAACAATGTGACCGGCAACGATTACAGCCCATTTAAAATGCTGAGAAGTTAAAAATACACAATTAATAATTAATCAAGGATAACAGGGTGATGTAATGTATACTGTAGGGATTATAACGATAAGCGATAAAGGCGCAGCGGGCCAAAGAGAGGATAAAAGCGGTCCGAAAATAAAGGAACTGCTTCCCAAAGATAAGTATGATGTGGTTTCATATAAAATCATACCGGATGAGAGGAAACTGATTGCAGACGAGCTTGTCAGGCTGTGTGATGATGTGAAATGCAATCTGGTGCTTACAACCGGAGGTACCGGTTTTTCACCGAGAGATATCACACCGGAAGCTACAATGGATATTGCAGAGCGTAATGCACCGGGTATCGCTGAGGCACTGAGAGCGTACAGCATGAGTCTTACACCTAAAGCCATGCTTGGCAGAGGAGCTTCAGTTATCAGGAAAAACACACTGATAGTCAATCTGCCCGGCAGTGTGAAGGCAGTGTCGGAGAGCATGGATTTTCTGATGGGAAATATAGAGCATGGACTTGATATTTTACTGCAGTATGACAGTGAGTGCGGCCGGTGACGGAAATGCACGGGGTATGGTTTAGGACAGTAACTATTTACAAAAATAATATTTGGAGTGTGGGATTATATGAAGCTTATGAAGACAACGGAGGCAGTCGGACAGGTGCTCTGCCACGATATCACACAGATTATCCCCGGTGTGAAAAAGGATGCGGTTTTTCGCAAGGGGCATATTATAACAAAAGAGGATATACCGGTGCTGCTTAGCGTCGGAAAAGACACCATATATATATGGGAAAATGATGAGACCATGATGCACGAAAATGAGGCAGCAGAGGTGCTTTATCGTATGAGTGCATGTGGCACAAATAGCAATGAGACCGACGTCGAACGTCATTGTGAAGCCGCAGAATCCGGCGTTTTTGGTGGCACCACAAGTAAAATGCATCCATCCCCTGTGAAGGAGGGCAAGATAGAGGTTATAGCCGACTGTGACGGACTGCTTAAGGTGGACAGCGAAAAGCTGAAAAAGGTCAACTCCTTTGGTGAAATGATGATAGCAACGAGGCACGGTAATACCACTGTGAAAAAGGGGGATAAGCTCGCCGGAACAAGAATCATACCGCTTGTCATAAAAAAGGATAAGCTGGAGGCGGCTTCGCACATATGCGATGACGGACCGATTCTTGATATAAAGCCGTTCGTGGTCAGAAAAGCAGCGATAATCACAACCGGAAACGAAGTGTACCACGGCAGGATACAGGATGCGTTTACCCCTGTTATCGAGAAAAAGATAGCAGAGTTTGGTGCACAGATGATGTTTCATGAGGTGTTTGATGATGATGACCAAAAAATAACAGACGGATGCTTACGTGCAATAGAGGCAGGTGCGGAGATTGTATTCTGCACAGGAGGAATGAGCGTGGATCCTGATGATAAAACACCGCTTGCCATAAAAAATACAGGCGCGAGGATCGTGTCGTACGGTTCACCGGTGCTGCCGGGAGCCATGTTTTTACTGTCGTACTATGATGCAGGTGACAGGCTGGTGCCGATATGTGGACTGCCTGGCTGCGCCATGTACAACAAGCGCACGATATTTGATATTGTATTGCCGAGGCTTATGGCGTGTGATATGATTTTGGCAGATGAGCTTGCCGGACTTGGAGAAGGCGGACTCTGCCTGAATTGTGATGTCTGTACGTTTCCTAACTGCGGTTTCGGGAAGGGCTTTTAATATGCGCGATAGATTTGGCAGAGAGATTGACTACATGCGCATATCGGTGATAGATAGCTGTAATCTGAACTGTTATTATTGCAACCCACAGGACAATAATAAAAATTGTCAGGCAATAAATACACTTAGCGTAAAAAAGGTGCTTTGCATAGTCCGCGCAGCCACAATGATTGGAATCACGCATTTTCGTCTGACAGGCGGTGAGCCGCTTCTGCATCCGCAGATTGATGAGATGGTTTCACAAATCAAAAAGATACCCGGTGTCAGGAGTGTATCGCTCACCACAAACGCTGTACTGCTTGCGCAGCATGCAAAGCAGCTTAAGGAAGCCGGCATAGACAGTATAAATGTGAGCCTGGACACGATAGATGCGTCAGAATATGAACATATCACAAAAAAACCACTGCTTGATAAAGTGGAGCATGGAATCGATGCCGCCATAGAGTGTGGAATAAGAGTGAAAATCAATGCAGTGCTCACACCGCAGACAGATGTGGTGGCTCTCACACGGTATGCTTCAAAAAAAGGAACAGATATCCGTTTTATAGAGATGATGCCGGTAGGTGAAGGGCATACTAACGGAGTCGAGCCGTATGAGAAGGTTATTGGCGCACTTTTAGAAGTATATGGAACTCCTTGCCATATAGATACTGAAAATAGAGAAGAAATTAATTCGGGATATAATAATGCGGATAACGGTCCGGCAGAGTATTACAGTTTTCATGGACTTGATATCAGAGTAGGGCTGATTCAGGCAATCCATGGGAAGTTCTGTGATACCTGCAACCGCATACGTGTTACGGCTGACGGCAGGCTTATGCCATGCCTGGGAAGCAGCGTAACGATGGATTTAGTACCTGATTCATGCGAATTTACGGATGATTTGGAAAAAGATTTTGTAATAGCTCAGGCACTAAAGGCTGCCATAAAGGCAAAGCCGGGGTGTCACAATTTTAATGATAATGCAGTGACATATACAAAAACTACAGAGACAAAGACTGTGGAGACAAAGACTACAGAGCTGAAAGCTGCGGAAGTAAATGCAGCAAGAAATATGAGCCGGATAGGAGGCTGATAGCAAATCATGGGAAAGCTTCTTGCAATCAATATAAGCAAAGAGAGAGGAACTGAAAAGAGAGAGGTGCCACAGGCGGAGCTTGTTGCAGACTATGGCATCATGGGAGATGCACATGCCGGAAAGTGGCACAGGCAGGTCAGCCTGCTTTCCGCAGAGAAAATAGATGCCTTCAGGGCAAGAGGAGCGCAGATAGACAACGGCGCATTTGGCGAAAATTTAATTATATCAGGATTTGATTTCAAGAATTTACCGCTTGGAACACGCTTTTGCATAGGAGATGCTATTCTGGAAATGACGCAGATAGGCAAACAGTGTCATTCGCATTGTGCTATCTACAAGAGGATGGGCGAGTGCATTATGCCAAAGGAGGGCGTGTTTGCAGTAGTCATAAGAGGCGGTCAGATTTATACCGGTGACGAGGTGAAGCTGATTCCGGCAAACATATATGCTTCGATAAAGGACAGACCGGCGGACAGCCGCTGTGAGCTGTTGACAGTCATAGAAGGAGCACATGCCGGTGAAAAGGCGCTTTATATAGATGGCAGAATAAGAGTGGCATCAGGCAGTGCATGGGCAGATGAAATAAATGACAATGATAATTCCATTGTGATGTTTAAACAGCAGATAGGCAGCAGACCACGCCTCATAATCTGCGGAGGAGGTCATGTATCGGTGGCACTTGTACGCATGGCATCGCTTTTGGCCTTTGACATATGGGTGATAGAGGACAGACCTCTGTTTGCCGATAATGCAAAGCGCCAAGGAGCAGACCATGTAATTTGCGGCGATTATAAAAAAACTCTCGCCAGGCTGGAGCCACAGGCGGATGATTACTATGTATGCATGACAAGAGGCCATCGCTTTGATATGGAGTGTCTTACAGAGATATTCAGAAAGCCATACGCCTATGTGGGGATGATGGGCTCAAAGAAAAGAGCTGCCATAGTAAAAAAAGACCTTGAAGAATCGGGATTTTCACAGAAAAACATATCCGGATTACATTCTCCGATAGGCCTTGCAATAGGTGGACAGACACCGGAGGAAATTGCGCTTTCGGTGATAAGTGAGATAGTAAAGTGCAAAAATGAGCGTACAAACTGCACACAGGTGGATAGCGAAGTGCTTGATGCACTTATTGAGGCAGCTAAGCAGCGTGTATCGGAAGTACGGAAGACAGAAGCACAGAAGACAGAAACACAGGAAGCAGGTGTGCAGGAAACAGATACACAGACATCAGATGAGAAGTATATACTGTGTACCATCATAAAAAAGAATGGCAGTGCACCGCGCGGAGTCGGAACACAGATGCTCGTGAGCTCAGACAATCGGATCATCGGAACTATAGGCGGCGGTTGTGCGGAGGCAGAGGTTATAAGCCATTGCAGGAGACTGTTTCGCAAGCAGGTGTTCAAATGCGGCCTGATGGATGTGAGCATGAACACTGACGATGCCGAGAAAGAGGGCATGGTGTGCGGAGGCAGTATTTCGGTGCTGCTGGAGCAGATTGGATGATGAAATTATCATATATTAATAAATCAAGATAAGCTGAATATGAACATTAATCGCATGCATATTTAATTTAAATAAAGGAAAAGAAAGGTTAAAAGTATGAGCTTAAGAATAGCGACAGGTACTGACGGATCAGCAAAGGAGTGCAAGGGCTTAAAGAGAAAATTTAAAGCATATGCAGGACTTGCGTTTGGACTTATCCTTATAGCAGGACTTCTTGCGGGCTGTGGAAAAAAGGATACAGCAGATGCAGATGTCGATTTATCAATTTTTGCGGCAAAGAGCTTAAACGGTGTTATGGATGAAATTTGTGCAGCCTACACCAAGGCGCATCCAAATGTAAACTTCCAAAACAACTATGACAGCTCCGGAACTCTGATGGCACAGATTAAAGAGGGTGCGAAGTGCAACATCTTTTTCTCGGCAGGAGTGGCACAGATGGATGAGCTTCAGAATGGCTACGACGGAGGAAGCGTGGTGGATGGTACTCGTGTTGACCTGTTAAATAATCAGGTGTGCCTTGTTACATATAAGAATAGTGGCACGGCAGTTACCGGCTTTGCAGACATCTCAAAGGCTAAAAATATGGCGCTTGCTGACGGAACTGTTCCTGTAGGACAGTACACCAGAGCAGCGTTAGTAAATTCAAAAATGGTTGAAGGTGATGCTTCAAAGCCACAGGCTATTTCAGATTCTGATATCTCAAAGGCGCTTGACGGTCTGGAAATAAATAGCTGTGCCAATGTAGGTGCGGTTGCATCTGCCGTAGCTGAGGGCGCAAATGAGATAGGAACAGTTTATTACTCAGATACATTCGGATACGAGAACCAGCTTGATATTATAGAAAAGCTTCCAAACAGCTTAACAGGCGATGTCATCTATCCGATAGCAGCTTTAAAGGGAGACAGCACTACATCAGGTGAGCTTGAAGCAGCGAAGGAATTTATCGCATACCTTCAGACAGATGAGGCAATGTCAGTATTTGAGAAATATCATTTTTCGGTAAATAAATAATGGGACAGATTGATTTTTCACCGCTTTGGGTAACATTAAAAACAGGAATAGTAGCGTCAGTTTTTTCTTTTTTCATAGGAATAGCTTTTGCTGAGCTTGTCATAAACACAAAGGGCAGAGTGAGGGCATTCTGGGATGGACTGCTGACACTTCCTATGGTACTGCCGCCTACCGTGGCTGGATACATTCTTTTAAGGATTTTCAGCACAAGGCGTCCTTTTGGAAGCTTTTTAAGCCATAGCATGGGGATACAGGTAGTACACACGTGGCTTGGCTGTGTGGTGGCAGCAACCATCATTGCACTCCCTCTCATGTACAGAAATGCGAGAGCGGCATTTGAGCAGATAGATGAAAATGTCATATATGCGGCGCGTACTCTCGGCATAAGTGAGTGGAAGATTTTCTGGAAGATACGTCTGCCGATGGCAAAGCCCGGCATCATTTCGGGTGTCACACTGGCTTTTGCCAGAGCTATCGGTGAGTATGGTGCCACATCAATGCTTGCCGGAAATATAGCAGGAAAAACCTCGACCATATCACAGCAGATAGCAATGGTCGTCCAAAGCGGTGATTATGCCACAGCGGGCTTCTGGTGCATAGTAATCATAGCGATTTCATTTGCATGTCTTGTATCGATAAATATGATATGTGGCAAAAGCAAGGGCATAAAGAGAAAGAGAAAAAATAATGTCGCTCATAGTAAAAATAAAAAAACAGTTGGATAATTTCATGCTCTCGGTTGACATGGAGCTTACGGACGAGGTTGTGTCCGTAATCGGTATGTCGGGCTCAGGAAAGAGTATGACATTAAAGTGCATAGCAGGGATAGAGACACCGGACTCAGGCTTTATATCATTAAACGGCCGTGTGCTGTATGATTCGAAAAAGCGTATAAATCTGCACCCAGGTAAGCGCAGGGTAGGCTATCTGTTTCAGGACTATGCATTATTTCCGACAATGACTGTGATGGAAAATATATGCATAGCAATGGGTCAGCGTAACGAGGAAAAAGTGAAGGGCTGGCTGAAGAGGTATGGGCTTGAGGGCATGGCATACACATATCCCAACCATCTCTCCGGTGGTCAGAGGCAGCGCGTGGCAATGCTTCGCATGCTTGCGGCTAAGCCGGAGTGCATACTGCTCGATGAGCCTTTTTCGGCACTGGATGAGCATGTAAAAAGAAGCATGGAATCAGAGCTTATGGAGATGCTGACAGATTTTAACAATCCTGTTGTTTTTGTGTCACACAATCGCGATGAGGTGTATCGCCTGGCCGAGCGTATCGGAAGCATGGAGAGAGGTGTACTGAGTACAGTCCGCGACAAAAAAGATTTCTTCATGCGGCCTATGTCTGTGGAGCAGGCACTGCTTGTGGGCTGCAACAATATATCAGAGGTAAAATGGCAGGATAAGCATCATTTGCTTGCGGTGGAATGGGATAGCGTATTTGAGGTCACTGATGAGCAGATTGAACAGACTGCAATGGATATGGACGACATATCACACATAGGTGTTTTCCCACAGGATATAATAATATCGGTAGGCAAAGCAAAAACGGCACTTGCATATGCTGATAAAAATATAATCAGGATTAAAGATTATAAAATGATTGAAGAACTGAAAAGCTGGGAAGTATTGTGTAAATTAAATAATGATTCAATAATTTACGCAAGCCTTCCGAGGCATACAGAAGCAAATATGCTTAACAAAAATATAAATGATGAGCTTTATATAAAGAATTTTTATCTGCTTGGATGAGAAGTAAATGAGGACATACTATGATTTACCTGGACAATGCTGCCACAACAATTAAAAAGCCGGATGCGGTATATGATGCAGTGCTTGATGCAATGAAGCACTGCGGCAATTCCGGGCGCGGGGCATCGGATGCATCGCTTGATGCGTCGAGGAAAATATATGAGGCCAGAATGTGCCTTGCAGAATTTTTCGGCGGAGATGATGCGGCCAGACTCGTTTTTACGGCAAATGCCACTGAGGCACTAAACATTGCAATCCACGGACTGTTTGAGCCGGGGGAGCATGTGATTACAACACAGCTCGAGCATAATTCCGTGCTCAGACCTCTTTATATGCAAAGGGAGCGGGGCGTGGGTGTGGATATTGTACCATGCAGTGATGCAGGCATAAAAAGGGGGATAATTTCCCCATCGGACATAGAGGCTTTAATCCGTCCGGATACAAAAGCCATCGTATGCACACATGCTTCAAATCTCACAGGCAACGTGGTGGATATTAAGTCGATAGGTCAAATCGCACGAAAGTATAACCTTTTATTTATAGTCGATGCATCGCAGACAGCCGGTGTACTTCCTATAAATATAAGGGAAATGAATATTGATGTGCTCTGCTTCACAGGCCATAAGGGTTTGATGGGACCGCAGGGCACCGGAGGCCTTTATGTGGGAGAGAGAGCAGATATAAAGCCGTTTAAGAGCGGTGGTACCGGCGTGCTAAGCTTTCTTGAGAACCAGCCTATGGAGCTTCCGACAAGACTTGAGGCAGGTACCTTAAATGGCCCGGGAATCGCAGGGCTTTTAACAGGTGTCATGGAGCTTGAGAAAATCGGCCTCGACAATATATACGCTAAAGAGCATGAGCTGATGCAGGCATTTATTGAAAAAATAAAGACAATCCCCGGAATCAGGATATATGGAGATTTCGATGTGCTGCCCGACAATGGTCTGCGCTGTGCGATTGTTTCAGTAAATATAGCTGATATGGACTCTGCAGAGGTATCGGATATACTTATGAATGAGTATGGTATTGCGACAAGGAGCGGCATACACTGCGCACCACTGATGCATAAATTCTTTGGAACACAAAAACAGGGTATGGTGAGATTTTCATTTTCATATTATAATACAGTTGAAGAGATAAATGAGGCCGCTGAAGCGCTTATGCAGATTGCGGCATTGCGATAAATAGTATTAAACAATTGAAAGGAGCAAAAATGCCACAGGAAATAGTGTTTTGCAAAGGCGGTGGCTGTACTGCAAAGCTTGGTCCGGATTTGTTAAGTCATGTTTTAGCAAAGCTGCCAAGGGGCGAAAAAGACAGCAATCTGCTCATCGGATATGATAGCTGTGATGATGCGGCAGTGTACAAAATTTCAGATGACACGGCGGTAGTCCAGACGCTTGATTTTTTCCCGCCGATGGTTGATGATCCGTATACGTTTGGACAGATAGCGGCCGCAAATGCGCTCAGTGATATCTATGCCATGGGCGGCACAGTAAAGACCGCATTGAACATCGTCTGTTTCCCTGAGAAAATGGATCTGAATATACTTGGCAAAATAATGCAGGGCGGTGCCGATAAGGTGATAGAGGCAGGCGGCACACTTGCGGGCGGCCATTCTATAGCAGACAGTGATGTAAAATACGGACTTTCAGTCATGGGTACGGTCCACCCGGAGCATATTTACAGCAACAATACAGGGCAGCCGTCAGATGTGCTTATACTTACAAAGAAACTCGGAGTGGGGCTTGTATGCAACGCAAACCGCGTAGGGGAGGCTCCGTTAGGTGCAATTGAGGATGCGGTAAGCTCTATGACCACACTGAATAAGGCAGCATCAGAAATCAGTCATGCTTTCGATATACATGCATGCACAGATGTCACGGGATTTAGCTTTTTAGGACATCTGAGTGAGATGTTAAATGATGATATAACAGCACTTATCGACTCGATTTCCATACCGGTCATTACCGGAGCACTGCGATGCGCAGATGAGTTTTTCCTCACGGCAGCGGCCCAGCGCAACAGAAACCATGTAGGTGATAAGGTGTGCTTTGCAAAAAATATACCTTTCTCAATGGAGGAGGTGCTCTTCGATCCGCAGACCTCCGGAGGACTGCTGTTTGCAGTAAAAGCCTCTGAGGCAGATGCATTTTTGCACGAGCTTAAAGCCGCAGGGCTTCCGGCTGCAAAAGTGGGACGATTTGTTAAGCGGCGAGATGTGTCGATATATGTGAACTGACTTTAAGCTGTCATAGCTTATGTAAATTTGCTGACAGGCTGCATGCCCTGCATTTTGAGGGCTGACGAGTTGAAATAACATAGGGAGGATTATAAATATGATAACAGTAAATGCAATAGGGGATACATGTCCGATCCCGGTTGTAAAGACAAAGAAGGCGATAGAGGCTCTCACACAGCCGGATACGGTGGAGACACTTGTGGACAATGAAGTTGCAGTGGAAAATTTAAAAAAGATGGCTGTACAGAAAGGCTATAGCTGCGATAGCAGTAAGCTCGATGACGGAAGCTACAGCGTAAAGCTGACAATTGAAGCTGTAAATGCCGATGAGCTTTCGGATACAGACGAAGCTTTACAGTATACATGCAGGCCGGCTGCAGATAACAGGGTTGTTGTAATTCGCTCTTCATATATGGGAGAGGGCAGCGAGGAGCTTGGCAAGGTACTTATAAAGGGCTTCATCTACGCACTTTCGCAGCAGGACAACCCGCCTGAAACCATGCTTTTCTACAATGGAGGAGCAAAGCTGACCTGTGAGGGCTCAGAGTCACTTGAGGATTTAAAGGAGCTTAAGAGCCGTGGGGTGAAAATTCTTACCTGCGGAACCTGTCTGAATTACTATGAGCTGTCAGATAAGCTTGCAGTCGGAGAGGTGACCAACATGTATGATATCGCAGAAAAGATGGCTGGGGCATCTCTTATTGTAAGTCCTTAGAGTTATACAAGGTGTGAGGTAATGGATAAAAATTTGGCAAGAGAAAAGAAAAAACGGCTAATCATCACCTTCGAGACTACCACAGCACCGTTGAAGCTTGATATCAAGGGCAAGGCATGTGGTATTCCAGGACGCACAATTCCTCTTCCGTCTGTCATATCAGCGGGCTGCGGACTGGCATGGAGAGCAGAGCTTTCTGACAGGGAATGCCTCATAGCCTTTATGAAGGAGCATGACATCAGGTGGGAAGCGATGTATGAAATCGAAATGAGGTAACTGATAGTTACCTATATAACAGGATAACAGGAGAAAAATATGTTTTATTACAATCAGTATGTGAGGGCGCAAAGCCTTGATGAAGCTTATGAGCTTTATCAGAAAAAACCGAATTTTGTGCTGGGCGGCATGCTCTGGCTCAAAATGAAAAATAAGACGCTTGGCACGGCAATTGATCTGTGCGACCTCGGGCTTGACCAAATTGATGAGGATGAGAACGAGTTTAGAATCGGCGCATATGCAACACTCAGGCAGATAGAGACTCATGAAGCACTGAATGCATATACACACGGCGCAATCGCAGAGTCGGTCAGACATATCGTCGGAGTGCAATTTAGAAATGTGGCGACTGTCGGAGGAAGCATCTGGGGCAGATTCGGATTTTCAGATGTCATGACGATTTTCAGGGCACTGGGAGCAAAGGTGCAGCTTCACAAGGCAGGAATTATGGATTTGGACGAGTTTGCGGCACTTCCAAGAACAACGCGCGATGTGCTTGTGTCAGTAATAGTACCGAAAAATGCAAAGGGCGTAGTATACTTAAGCCAGAGAAACCAGTCAACAGACTTTCCGGTGCTCACATGTGCAGTGGCAAATAGAAGCGGCAGGTATGTGGCGGTTATCGGTGCATCACCATATATGGCAGAGCCTGTGTGGGATGAGGATGGCATACTCGATGGCATAGCAGATGCAAAGACAGACAGTAATGCAGCTTTGACAGATAACTCCGAAAACAATGCAAAAATAGATAAATTTGCTGAATATGTTGCAGAGCATATCCGTTTTGGAAGCAATATAAGGGCAGGGGCTGAGTATAGAGAGATAATCTGCAGGGTGCTTACACGCCGCGCTGTCACACAGTCGCTTGACATCTGCGATGATATAATGTAATTGTCGCCAGTCACATGTAAGGTAAACATAATTTTGGCAGCTCTATTAGTGCGATGGCGTCAATGCATTAGCATTAAGAACGAGTATTAAGCACGAGCATTAAATAGGAAGGAATTCATATATATGGATGTTAAAATAAAATTAAATGGAAAGTTAATAACCGACTCGGTAGACCAGGATATGGTCCTTTTAGACTTTTGCCGTAAGCACAATTGCTTTTCGGTGAAGAGAGGCTGTGAGTCAGGCAACTGTGGTCTTTGTACAGTGCTTCTGGATGGAAAGCCTGTGCTGTCATGCAGCACGCCGATAGGCAGGGCAGACGGCAGAGCGGTGGACACCCTCGAGGGACTTGAGGAGGAAGCTAAGCAGTTTACAGGATTTTTTGCTGCACAGGGAGCGGATCAGTGCGGCTTCTGTAATCCGGGGTATATTGTAAATATTGTGGCGCTTCTGAGAGAAAATCCTGACCCGACTGACGAGGAAATTCTTGAATATCTTTCAGGAAATCTGTGCCGTTGTACAGGATATCAGAGTCAGCTGCGCTCAATCAGAAATTTCTTAAACAGTAAGAAGGAGGGCGCACCTCTTAATCTTGAGGCAGGCGTCTATGGAGAGGATATCGGAAAGGAGTGGCAGGATGAGCACAAATCAAACTAACGAAAACAGCTTCAACCGCGCCAGAAGGGATTACCACGCAGTTGGAAAATGTATACCTAAAAAGGATTCGAGCCAGCTTTTACTCGGAAAGCCGGTATTTACTGATGATATCACACCGCGTGATGCGCTTGTCATAAAGCTTCTGAGAAGCCCGTATGCAAATGCAATTGTCGAGGATGTAAAGACAGATATCGCTCTTAAGGTGCCGGGCATGGTCGCAGTATACACCTGGGAGGATGTTCCGAAAAAGCGTTTTTCTATCGCAGGCCAGACTTTTCCGGAGCCGTCACCATATGACAGATTAATCCTTGACCGTCATGTGAGAAGCGTAGGTGACGCCGTCGCTATAGTGGTCGGAGAATCTGAAAAGGCGGTGGACAAGGCTCTTAACATGATAAAAGTAAAGTACACGGTGCTTGAGCCGGTGCTTGACTTCAGAAAGTCGCTGGACAACAAGGTGCTCGTGCATCCTGAGGATGACTGGTCATCCAGCATAGATACAGGCGATGTAAAGCGCAATCTCATTCACCACGAGGAGGATGAGCATGGAAACGTGGAGAAAATTCTGTCAGAGTGTGATGAGATAATTGAGCACACATATCGCATAAAGGCAGCGCAGCAGGCATATATGGAGACCTGCAGGGCATACTGTGAGATAGACAGATACGGCAGACTTCACTGTATCAGCTCGACACAGATAGTTTTCCACCTGCGCCGAATACTGGCAAATGCACTCGATATTCCAAAGTCTATGGTGCGCGCTGAAAAGCCGCGTATCGGAGGAGGCTTTGGTGCCAAGCAGACAGCGGTCTGTGAGGTGTATCCGGCATTTGTTACCTGGAAGACAAAGCGCCCGAGCAAGATAATCTACAGCAGAAAAGAGTGTCAGACTATCGCGTCACCGCGTCATGAGATGGAAGTTACCGTGCGTCTTGGAGCGATGAAAGATGGTCATATAAGGGCGATAGATCTTTATACGCTGTCAAATGGTGGAGCATACGGAGAGCATAGCACTACAACAGTAGGACTTTCCGGTCATAAATCGCTTCCACTTTATACAGGAGGCTGCGAGGCAACAAGATTTTCGTGCGATGTTGTGTATACAAACGTGCAGGCGGCAGGAGCATACAGAGGCTATGGAGCCACACAGGGCATATTTGCACTTGAATCAACCGTCAATGAGCTCGCAGAAAAGCTGCATATAGACCCGGTTGAACTTCGTTTGAAAAATATTGTACGCGAGGGCATGTTTATGCCGGCATATTTTGGCGAGACAGCAAATGCATGTGCACTTGACAGATGTATAATGCACTGCGCGGACAATTTCCACTGGGCAGAAAAGTATCCTGTCCGCGATATGGGAAATGGCAAGGTTCGTGCGGCAGGCATGGCGCTTGCAATGCAGGGCTCCTGCATATCCAATGTAGATGTCGGCTCGTGTACCTTAAAGCTTTCAGACTGTGGCACCTACAATATGATGATAGGCGCGGCAGACATGGGAACAGGCTGTGATACAATACTTGCGCAGATGGCGGCTGAGGTACTTGACTGCGAGCCGGATGATATAACAGTGTTTGGAGCGGATACAGATGCTTCTCCTTATGACTCGGGTTCATATGCCTCATCAACCACCTACATCACAGGAATGGCCACACAGAATGCAGCACTTGAGCTTCGTGAAAATATAAAGAAAATCGGTGCACAGCTGCTGGGCTGTGATGCATCAGAGGTGGATTTCGACGGTAAAGAGGTGTATATCATAAATCCGGACGGTGCAGACAATGGGGCAGTTTCCGTAAGTCTTTCCGATATAGCAACAAAAGCACAGGTCAACAACACGATACCTGTAGATGTCACCGCCACATATTCATCACCTGTTTCACCGCCACCATACATGGTAGGCATGGTCGAGATAGAGCTTGATAAGGAGACAGGAGCAGTTAAAATACTTGATTATCAGGCTGTCGTGGACTGTGGAATCCCGGTCAATCCAAACCTTGCGCGTGTGCAGACAGAGGGTGGCATAGGTCAGGGAATCGGCATGGCACTTTATGAGAATGTCACCTACAATGCCGGTGGTAAAATCGCAGAAAATGATTTCATGCAGTACAAGATACCGACACGACAGGATGTGGGACATATCAACGTCGAATTTGAGACAAGCTATGAGCCGTCAGGCCCATTCGGAGTCAAGTCAATCGGTGAGATAGTTATCAATACACCGGCTCCTGCGCTGGCACATGCCATTTATCGCGCAACAGGCGTATGGCATAGGACAGTTCCGTTTACCCCTGAGAAAATACTTATGGGAATGGCAGACCCAAACTGGCACGAAAAGGACCTAAGAGTGAAATGATTCATATCATATACATGGCGGCTGGAAACAGCCGCCGTTTTGGAAGTAACAAGCTGTTTTATGAGCTGGATGGAAAACCTATGTACAGGCATCTGCTTGACCACTTGATAGAAATTAAGGATAGATATAATAAATTAAAAAATACCGGAACTAATAAGCCTTTAGACAGTGATGAAATGGATACGGATACTGTTATTGATACTTATATGGGCACAGACATCGGTTTATCAAAAAAGGATGGAAAAAAGACAAAAAATGCAGAATCGAATAACCCAGTCATAGATATAACCGTCGTTACACGTTACAGGGAAATACTGGACTACTGCTCATCTATCCCTGATTGTCATGCAGTCTTAAGTCCGGACAGCGAAAAAGGCATAGCCTACACCATAAAAGCAGGAATTATGGCGGTGCAGGAGCAGAAAAAGACTGGTATGCAGGACTACTACATGTTTGCAGTAGCTGACCAGCCATATTTAAAAAGTCAAAGCGTGATTAAATTAATAGATAAAGTGCTTGAAAATAAAGGAAATATGAAATCAGTTTTTTCACTTCGCTGTGGAGATACCGTAGGTAATCCGTGTGTATTTCATTCATCACTCATCCCACAGCTTTTATCACTGGAGGGTGATAAGGGTGGCAGAAGTGTGGCAAAGAAGTATGACTGTGTATATGTGGATATCGCAGATGAACGTGAGCTGATGGATATAGATATCTTATCAAATTCAAAACATACTGTGACATTATAAAAGCTATTATGAAAGAGCACTGTATCAGTGCATACCGAATGTATATTTTATTCAAATTCCCATATACTACCTCCAAAGCATGAATGCAAATGCAAAAAAGTAACCGGAGGACAATAAAGTGAAAATCACAGGATTGACCAGAAGAGTAGATTCCCTCGGCAGAATAGTCATACCAAAGGAGCTTCGCAGGATGCTGCATATAAAAGAGGGAAGCCCACTGGAAATATATATGGATGCGGACGAGACGATAGTGCTAAAGAAGTATTCGCAGGTGGGAAGCCTGAAGAATATATCACAGGCATATGCCCAGAGCCTGTCAAAGGTAACAGGAGCCATGGTATGTGTGGCGGATAGGGATGAGATAATAGCGGCAGCCGGCAAAAACCACAAAAATTATATAGGCAAGGCTTTGTCAAAAGAGCTCGAGAATATTATGGATAAGAGAAAAAGTGTATTGTACAGTAAAAAAGACGATACCCTGATACCTGTGGTAAAGGACGATAAAGCTGACTGTGAAGCGCAGGCAATAGCAGTAATAGTGCATGATGGTGATAGTGCGGGAGCCGTTATACTGTGTGTTTACGATGAAAAAGCCGATAAGTCTGAGATTGCCGAAAAGCTGGCGGGTGCAGCAGCAGAATTTCTGGCTGACCAGCTTGGCTAGAGATAGCAAAAAGCATTGTAAAAAACTATTTACTTGACTACAACAGTAATAAAGATGTAAAATAGCTTGATAAAGGGAGCAATTAGCTTCCTTTTGTGCTATAAAGGTATAATAGAAAATTAAGCAATTATTAATTATCTGATGTAGAGGCATTGTAGTATAATAGACAGTACATATTGGATATAGTTGTCAATTATCTATAAAGTATGCCGATATACAATGGTATACCGATAGTTTGGAGGTAACGTTTAGAAATGGCAAAACAGAAAAAGAAAAAAAAGAAAAAGCAGCATCGCGTTTTCTGGTTTTTCATAAAGCTTCAGATTTTTCTGATGGTACTGATCCTCGGTGGATTATGCTTTTATTACTTTGGAGGCTATGCAGACAAGGTTGCGAAGCTTCACTCAGAGGCGGTAGAGCTCGTGCAGAAATCTGACAAAAACACATTTTTACCGGCGCGTACGAGTACACTCTACGATACAAACGGTGATGAGATATCCGAGACGGCCACTACCAAAAAGGCTGACTATGTGAAGTATGAGGATATACCGCAGAACTTCGTAAACTGCATGGTCAGTATCGAGGACAAGAAGTTCTATAAGCACAATGGTGTGGACCTAAAGGCAATAGTGCGTGCCGCAAAGTCAATTATAAAAAACAAGAGAATTACCCAGGGTGGCAGTACCATCACGATGCAGCTCGCCCGAAATATTTATCTGGATACGAACAAGAACTGGCAGCGAAAAGTCAAGGAAATGTTCATAGCGATGGCGCTTGAAAAGAAATATTCCAAGAACGATATTATGGAGTTCTACCTGAATAATGTCTATTTCATGAACGGATATTATGGTATTCAGGCAGCGTGCCATGGCTATTTTAACTGTGAGCTTTCGGATCTTGATTTGTCGCAGACTGCCTTTTTGTGTGCGATTCCGAACAGCCCGACATACTATGACCCGATAAACAACAAGGATCATACATTGACACGTCGCAATCTCATATTGAAAAATCTAAGGGAAGATGGCAAAATCACACAGCAGGAATATGAGGCCGCTATAAACGAGGAGATTACCCTCAACATGCCTGAGAAGGATGACACGGTCAAGTACAATTATGTGGATACCTATGCATATTACTGCGCTACGAGGGCGCTCATGGAGAATGAGGGTTTCAAGTTCAAGTATTACTTTGACTCAGACGATGAAGAAAAGGAGTATGATGCTTCATATGATGAGATGTATTCATATTGTCAGAAAAAGCTCTACTCAGACGGTTACAAGATTTATACATCAATTGATCTGACTATGCAGCAGCAGCTTCAGGATTCAATTGACCTTACGCTTTTGGACTTTACAGACACGACCGATGATGGCACATTTAAGCTGCAGAGTGCTGCAACCTGTATAGACAACGACACAGGCGAGGTGGTTGCAATAGTTGGTGGACGAAGCCAGGATGCGGTCAGTCATACGCTAAACCGTGCTTTCCAAAGCCATCGTCAGCCGGGAAGCTCAATCAAGCCGCTCATTGTGTATACACCATCATTTGAGCGTGGTAAGACACCGGATACCATCGTAAATGACCACAAGTTTGATGGAGGACCGTCTAACTCGGGTGATTCATATTACGGTGATGTGACTATCAGGTTTGCCGTTCAAAAGTCACTGAATACTGTAGCATGGCAGCTATATGATGAGCTTACGCCAAAGGTAGGCTTACAGTATCTCAAGGATATGAATTTTACCAATATTGTAAAGGATGACTATGTCACAGCAACAGCACTTGGAGGTTTTACAACAGGTGTATCCACACTGGAGATGGCATCTGCATATTCAACACTTGAGAACGATGGAATGTACAGGAATCCGACATGTATTAAGTCGATTGTAGATTCTGACAACAATATCATATATACATCATCGCAGAAGGATACCGTCATATATACAGAGACAGCATCACGTATGATGACAGATGTCATGACAGATGTTATGAAATCAGGAACCGGACGTAGCGCTAATCTGGACAATGGCATGCCTTGCGCCGGCAAAACCGGAACCACAAACGATAAGAAGGATGGCTGGTTCTGTGGCTTTACCAGATACTACACCACATGTGTATGGGTAGGCTGCGATATGCCTGAGACAGTCAAAAAACTGACAGGAAGCTCTTACCCGGCAGAAATATGGAAGAACTACATGGATCAGATACATGCTGACCTTACACCAATAGATTTCCTGCCATATGCCCAAATATCGGATGATTATCAGGACAGCCAGGATACACCTGCCGATGACCAGACGCAGAATAATCCTACAGATCAGACTGTGACCACACCTGATGCAGGAACCACCACACCGGATAAGACAACAACAGACACGAATAAGACAGATGCTGCTGGTGGAAATCATGAAAAAACACCTACTACACCATCAGAAAATCCATCAGGTGGAGCCGGAGACAGTGGTTCAGTCGGAGGCACAGGTGGAGCTGGAGACAGTGGTTCAGCCGGAGACACAGGTGGAGCCGGAGACAGTGGTTCAACCGGAGGTGCAGGTGGAGCTGGAGGCAGTGGTTCAACCGGAGGTGCAGGTGGAGCCGGAGGCAGCGGTTCAACCGGAGGCACAGGTGGAGCTACCGGTGGTACCACCGGAGGCGAAGCAGCCCAGTAGATTTTTCTTTGCAGTGCTGTCGGGAGTTGTGTTCTTTGCAGCATACGCACCTGTCACGATAGGAAACAAGATGATAGATGCGCTCATATATTCAGTGACCTACAACGGCTCATACCTTGCAGTAGAGGAAATTATCACAATCATAGTGATATCAATCCCACCGGTTAAGAAGGCGCTCGACTATGTGAAGCAGATGGCGAACAGCCGGTAGATAATCTATATTTAAATAATTAAAATATGTAAAAAAGAGCAGAATAGGTAGAAATACTTGTCCTGCTCTTTTTAGTATTCGAAAAAAGTAAAATAAAACACTCGAAAAATATAAAATAAAACATTAGAAAAATACAAAACAAAACACTCGAAAAACATAAAATAACCTTGTATAATCTGTGAATTAAATGGTATAATAACCATGAAGGGAGCAGATATTTATGGAATATATAAGCAGAATTGTTGATGATGTGATAGATAGAAAAACAGAGGCATTTAATGCAGTGAGCATCACAGGACCAAAAGGATGTGGAAAGACAAGAACAGCAAGAGAACGATGTAAAACTGTTATTGAATTTCAGGATGAAGACAAGAGAGAGGGGTATCTTGCAGTAGCAGAAACTGCACCTAAGCTCTTTTTAAAGAATCCTAAGCCAATACTGTTTGACGAGTGGCAGGATGCCCCAAAGATATGGGGAACAATAAGAAAAGCGTGCGATGACAATCCGGAGAGTGTAGGAGAGTTTTATCTGACAGGCTCATCAAGTAAGAAGATTAATACACCCCATACAGGTACAGGACGAATAACAGAGGTTACGATGTACCCTATGACTTTGTTTGAGACAGGAGAATCAAACGGAAGCATATCGTTGTTTAAATTATTAGAAGATGAAGCATATGATATTGATGGACTTACCACAGATATAAAGCTTGAGGATTTGTTTTTTGCGGTCTGTAGAGGTGGATGGCCGAGATGCATGGCACTTTCAAAGGACAGTGCAAAGCTTGAAATAGCTAAGGATTATTATAGGCAGATTTATCAGAAGGACATATCAGCGATTGATGGAGTAAACAGAAATCCGGAATGGGCAAGGACACTGCTTTGGTCGTATGCCAGAAATATGGCTACTACAGCAAAACGCAAGAATATATTTTCAGATGTAAAAGCCACACAGAATGTTACAGATGTAACGCTTTCTTCATATATAGATGCTCTGGAGCTATTGTATGTTGTAAAGGATATAGATGCCTGGACACCGCATTTGCGTTCGAAAACAGCTATCAGAGCTGCCAAAAAGCATATATTTGTTGATCCCTCTATAGGATTGGCTGCGCTTGGTGTTAATCCGGACTATTTTATCAACGATTTGGATCTATTTGGGCATGTATTTGAAAATATGGTGCTTAGAGATTTACTTGTATTTGCTGAAAAGCACAATGCCAGAGTGATGCATTATACAGATGATATGGGCGTAGAAGCAGATGCAGTCTATCAGTTGGAGGACGGCCGTTATGCGCTTATTGAAATAAAAACCGGGGTGAACAAGATTCCGGAAGCGGAAAAATCCTTGCTGCGATTCAAGGATATTATCTTAAAATATAATGAGAAAGCATTGGAAAAAGAAAAACATCCACGTGATGTATATAAAGAACCATCGGCACTGATTGTGATTTGCGCAAATGCAACCATGGCATATACCACGGAGTCAGGAGTTCGGGTTGTGCCGGTTGGGTGTTTGAGAGATTAATATAGAGCAGACTGTAAAATTGAGCTGACCACTCATAATTACAGTCTGTTTTTTAGTGTATATTATTGTCACAGTGTAAGGGAGCAGGCGGGCAGAAAATTGCCCATCCAATGAGTTTGTACGAAGCTGCTTAGAGGCTGTTGGAATTGTAATAGGTACACAGTAGCGCACGTGCATGGAAGCACGGGCGAGGCGTTACCGCGCCAAGGACGGCGCGTAAAAGCCGGCTGCGTCAGGCATAGAAAACCTGACTTACAATTCTTACAGCCTCTTGGCTGCTGGTAGGAGACGTTTTGGATGGGTAATTTTCTGCCCGCCTGCTCCCGTACCATAAAAAATGAAAAATAAAAATACTTTGACTTGACAACTATTTTAAATGTGATATACTTTCACTGTCAAATGATTTGATGATGAAAATATTTGACATGCAAACTAGTGCAAATATACCAGCACATAAAACCGAAAATAAACACAGAAAAAGGAGAACAGAAATATGTTGGAGAAAATCAAGGAAATCGTAGCAGATCAGTTAGGAATCGACGAGGATGATATCAAATTAGAGTCAAACTTCAAGGAGGATCTTGAGGCAGATTCATTAGATCTTTTCGAGCTTGTAATGGCACTCGAGGAGGAGTACGGAGTAGAAATCCCTTCAGAGGATTTAGAGAAAATCGCAACAGTTAACGACATCATTGAGTATCTTAAGAACAAAGGTGTAGAGGCTTAAAAGACATGGAAACAAGAATAACAAAGCTTCTTGGAATCAAATATCCGGTCATTCAGGGTGGCATGGCATGGGTAGCAACCCATGAGCTTGCCAGCGCTGTGTCCAATGCAGGCGGACTTGGCATCATCGGAGCAGGCGGAGCCCCGGCTTCATGGGTAAAGGAGCAGATAGTCGCTGCAAAGAAGGAGACAGATAAGCCGTTCGGAGTCAACCTCATGCTTATGAATCCGGAGGCCGATGAGATAGCAAAAATCATCGCCGAGGAAAAGGTAAAGGTAGTCACCACCGGCGCAGGAAACCCTGCAAAGTACATGGATATGTGGAAAGAAGCAGGCGTCATCGTAATCCCTGTAGTTGCAAGCGTAGCACTCGCAAAGCTCATGGAGAGAGGCGGGGCAAGTGCGGTAATCGCCGAGGGAATGGAGTCAGGCGGACATATCGGAGCACAGACTACCATGACACTTGTGCCACAGGTTGTTGATGCAGTGAGCATCCCTGTTATCGCAGCAGGCGGAATTGCAGACAACAGAGGCTTCAATGCAGCATTTGCACTCGGTGCAGAGGCAGTCCAGATGGGTACACGCTTTGTCACCGCAAAAGAATCGATAGTACATGAAAACTATAAGCAGAAGGTCATTAAGGCCAAGGATATAGATTCCGAGGTTACAGGAATGAGCACAGGCCATCCGATCAGAGTGCTCAGAAACAAGATGACCAGACAATATCTCAAGCTGGAAAAGGAAGGAGCTCCATTTGAAGAGCTCGAAAAAATGACACTTGGCGCACTCAGAAAAGCCGTTGTAGACGGAGATACCGTATATGGCAGCGTCATGGCAGGTCAGAGCGCAGGCCTCGTAAAGAAAGAGGAAACCTGCAAAGAAATCATTGAGGATGTAGTGGGACTGAACAAATAGACAGTATTCACTTTTACATGCAAATTTAAGGATACCGGGCCGCCTGCAAAGCGTGGCTTACGGTATCCTGTCAGAAATAAGGAGAAACCGAAAATGGGTAAGAGAGTATTTATGTTTCCCGGACAGGGCTCACAGTATATAGGAATGGGTAAGGAGTTTTACGATACAATGCCAAATGCAAAGGCAGTAATCGACCTTGCCAGTGAACAGACAGGCTTGGATATTCCGGCATTATGCTTTGAGGAAAATGACAAGCTGAATATTACAGAGTACACACAGATATGTATGCTTGCAGTTGAGGCAGCTATATATCAGGCAATCATTGACAAAGGTATCACACCTGATGTCACAGCAGGATTAAGCCTTGGGGAATATGGTGCTCTCATCGCATCAGGAGCCATGACTATGGCAGATGCATTTGCAGTTGTCAGAAAAAGAGGAATCTACATGCAGGAGGCAGTTCCTACAGGTGGAGCCATGACAGCGGTTTTAGGACTTGATCCGCAGGTCATTGAGGATATCTGCAAAAAGACAGCAGATGAGACAAATTCAGTGGTATCGGTAGCCAACTATAACTGCCCGGGACAGATTGTTATCACAGGAGAAAAGGCAGCAGTAGATGCCGCCGCAGCAGCATGCAGCGAGGCAGGCGCCAAGAGATGCGTACCGCTCAAGGTCAGCGGACCTTTCCACTCAGCAATGCTTAAGGGTGCAGGAGAAAAGCTCGCAGATGCACTTGAGAGTGTAGAAATCCACGATATCAAGGTGCCATATATCACAAACGTCACAGCAGACTATGTGAAGTCACCGGCAGATGTCAAGGATTATCTGACACAGCAGGTTTCATCGTCAGTGCGCTGGCAGCAGACCATCGAGCGTCTTATCGCAGATGGTGCCGATGAGTTCGTGGAAATCGGACCGGGACGATCACTCAGCGGATTTATGAGAAAGATAAATAGAGACGTAAAAGTCGTAAACATAGACAAACTGGAGGATTTTGAAAAGTATGTTAACAGGTAAAAATGCCCTGGTTACAGGCGCAAGCCGCGGAATTGGAAGACAGATAGCTCTTACACTTGCCGCAGCACACGCCTTTGTAATAGTAAATTATAATGGTTCAAAGGAAAAGGCAGATGCCGTTGTTGCAGAGATAAAGGCAGCAGGCGGTGATGCAGTTTCTTATCAGTGCAATGTATCTGATTTTGACGAGTGCCAGAATATGATAACAGCGCTCATCAAGGAGTACAAGCACATAGATATCCTTGTAAACAACGCAGGAATCACAAGAGACGGTCTCATCATGAAGATGAGCGAGGCAGACTATGACGCAGTGCTTGACACAAACCTTAAGGGTGCGTTCAACACAATCCGTCACATGTCACGCTATTTCTTGAAGCAGAAATCAGGAAGAATTATCAATATTTCATCAGTTTCCGGAATACTCGGAAATGCAGGACAGGCCAACTACAGCGCCAGCAAGGCAGGAGTTATAGGACTCACAAAGGCTGTAGCCAGAGAGCTTGCCAGCCGGGGAATCACAGCAAACGCAGTGGCACCGGGCTTTGTAGAGACAGAGATGACAGATGTGCTTGCCGATGCGGCAAAGGAGAATCTTTTATCACAGATTCCGCTTGGCAGACCGGGAAACACAAAGGATATCGCAAACGCAGTATTATTTTTAGCATCAGATGCAGCAGGCTACATCACAGGCCAGGTGCTGTCTGTTGACGGAGGAATGGCAATATGAGTAGAAGAGTAGTTGTAACAGGACTTGGAGCAGTAACACCAATCGGAAATAATGTGGACGATTTCTGGACATCGGTAAAGGCCGGAAAAATCGGATTTGACCACATCACAAAATTTGACACAACAGATTATAAATGTCACATTGCAGCAGAGCTTAAGGATTTTAATCCACAGGATTTTATGGACAGAAAGGCTGCAAAGAGAATGGAGCCATTCTCACAGTACGCTGTAGCTGCTGCAAAGCAGGCAATTGATGACAGCGGACTTGATATCGAAAAGGAAGATCCATACATGGTTGGATGTGCCATCGGTTCAGGTATCGGAAGTCTTCAGGCTATGGAGCGCGAGACACAAAAGCTTTATGAAAAGGGACCAAACAGAGTCAATCCTCTGCTTGTTCCGCTTATGATCTGTAACATGGCAGCAGGAAATGTTTCTATCCAGTTCGGTCTCAAGGGAAAGAGTATCAATGATGTAACAGCCTGTGCTACAGGAACAAACACAATCGGTGAGGCATACAGAAGCATCCAGTACGGTGAGGCTGACGTGATGGTAGCCGGTGGTACAGAGGGCAGTGTATGTCCTATCGGAATCGCAGGATTTACAGCACTTACAGCGCTTTCTACAGTAGATGATCCGACAAAGTGCTCACTTCCGTTTGACAAGAACAGAAGCGGCTTTGTAATGGGTGAGGGCGCAGGAGTTGTTATCCTCGAGGAGCTTGAGCATGCAAAGGCAAGAGGTGCAAAGATTTATGCAGAGGTAGTCGGATACGGCTGCTCATCTGATGCATACCATATCACATCTCCGCAGGAGGATGGCGCAGGCGCAGCAAGAGCCATGACCAATGCCATGAGCGATGCAGGTGTCACACCGGCAGATGTAAAATACATCAATGCTCACGGAACAGGCACACATCACAATGATCTCTTTGAGACAAGAGCAATCAAGCTTGCGTTCGGTGATGAGGCTGCAAATCTTAAAATCAATTCAACAAAGTCTATGATAGGACATCTGCTCGGAGCAGCGGGAGCTGTTGAGTTTATAACATGTGTGAAGGAAATCCAGGATGGATTTATACATAAGACTGTTGGCTATGAGACTCCTGATGAGGAGATTGACCTCAATTACTGCAAGGACAGCTATGAGGAGCTTGTTGAGTATGCACTGAGCAATTCACTGGGATTTGGTGGACATAATGCAAGTATTCTGCTCAAGGCTTATAAATAATTTAGGGGCTTCGCGAATGTAGGCTGTGAGGTCCGGTGGAGCACACAGTATATTCCTCATAAAAAATATGAAGTCAGTCACGGCATTTTGCACGGACAGGCTGTGATATGGTGTTAGTGCTTCATGCTATTGGAGCAGATGGAACGCCGTGACAGTTCATATTTTTCATTCAGAACACACTGTGCGCTTCCCAGCTCCACGTTGCGGAGCGCGAAGCATGTAGATAAATAGCTTCTGCTTTTTAGGGGCTTCGCGCATTTAGGCTGTGAGGTTCGGTGGAGCACACAGTATATTCCTCATAAAAAATATGAAGTCAGTCACGGCATTTTGCACGGACAGGCTGTGATATGGTGTTAGTGCTTCATGCTATTGGAGTGGATGGAACGCCGTGACAGTTAATATTTTTTATTCTGAACACACTGTGCGCTTTCCGGCTCCACGTTGTGGAGCGCGAAGCGTGTAGATAGTTTGGAGTAAATTGAGAAAGGATAGATGTATATGTCAATTATGAATACGCAGCAGATTATGGATATTCTGCCGCACCGCAGTCCGTTTCTTCTCATTGATACGGTTGAGGAACTGGAGCCGGGCGTAAAGTGTGTGGCTAAGAAGAATGTGACTATGAACGAGCCACATTTTATGGGACATTTTCCGGGAAATCCGGTGATGCCGGGAGTGCTTATTATTGAGGCTTTGGCGCAGACCGGTGCAGTTGCCATTCTTTGTCAGGATGAGTGGAAGGGCAAGACTGCATATTTTGCAGGCATCAATAATGCCAAGTTCAAGCAGAAGGTGGTTCCGGGAGATACGCTGGAGCTGACCACTGAGATTATAAAGGTTAAAGGTCCTATCGGTGTGGGCAAGGCTGTTGCCAGGGTAAATGGCAAGGTTGCCTGTATGGCGGAGCTTACATTTGCAATAGGTTAATTGCATAAGGAGACAATATGAAGTTATTCAAGAAGAAAGATAAAAATATAGAGGCTGAAGAGACTTTAGCCAAGAACGCTGAGAGCGAAAAAACAGCCGCAGATGGCAAAAATGCCGGTGTAGCACAGGAAACAAAAGAGGATGCCCCTGAGACAATCGTTTGTCCCAAGTGTGGCAAGACTGTGCTCAAATCAGTTGTAAAACAGCACAAATACGTCTGCTATGAGTGTAATTATTATTTCCGTGTGCGTGCTAAAAACAGAATCAGAATGGTTTCCGACAAGGAAGCATTTGAGCCATGGTTTACAGAGCTTACAACAGGAAATCCTCTCAATTTCCCTGAGTATGAGGAGAAAATTGCAAAGACTCAGGAGAAAACAGGACTTTCTGAGGGCATTGTCATCGGTAAGACAAAGATTTACGGCGAGGAGACAGTGCTTGGTGTAATTGATTCAAGATTTATGATGGGAAGCATGGGTCATGTGGTTGGTGAGAAAATCACAAGCGCATTTGAGCGTGCCACAGAGGAAAGACTTCCGGTTATATTATTCTGCTGTTCAGGCGGTGCCAGAATGCAGGAGGGTATCATTTCGCTGATGCAGATGGCTAAGACCTCAGCCGCAGCAAAGCGTCATTCAGAGGCAGGACTTTTATATGTGCCTGTACTCACAGATCCTACAACAGGTGGTGTGACAGCCAGCTTTGCAATGCTTGGAGACATCATTCTTGCAGAGCCAAAGGCACTTATCGGCTTTGCGGGTCCTCGTGTTATCGAGCAGACCATCGGACAGAAGCTGCCTGAGGGCTTCCAGAGGGCAGAGTTCCAGCTTGAGCACGGCTTTGTGGATATGATAGTTGAGCGTGAGAATTTAAAGAAGACTCTTTACAAGATTTTACGTGCTCACAGACCTACCACTGGCTATGCCAATTTTGATCCGCTTCACTCAGACGACAATTACGAGCCGACAGAGCTTATGAAGGAGCGCGAGGCAAAGGCTAAGCCATTTAAGGTATGGGATAAGGTCAGCGCCGCAAGACAGATTAAGAGACTTGCATCGGTTGACTATATGGATTATATCTTTGATGAGTTTATGGAGCTGCACGGAGACAGATATTTCCGCGATGACCCGGCTATCGTAGGCGGAATTGCATATTTAGACGGCCAGCCGGTCACAGTTATCGGTGTTCACAAGGGAAAAGACCTTGAGGATTGCGCAAAGAGAAACTATGGTATGCCATCACCTGAGGGCTACCGCAAGGCACTGCGCCTTATGAAGCAGGCAGAGAAATTCAACCGTCCGATCATAACCTTTGTCAATACATCAGGAGCTTATCCGGGAATGGAAGCAGAGGAAAACGGACAGGGTGAGGCAATCGCAAGAAACCTTTATGAGATGAGCGGCATCAAGGTGCCAATCCTTTGTCTCATGATAGGAGAAGGCGGAAGCGGCGGAGCTTTAGCTCTTTCTGTAGGAAATGAAGTGTGGATGATGGAAAATGCCACATACTCAATCCTCTCGCCAGAAGGCTTTGCATCTATCCTCTGGAAGGACGGAAAGCGTGCAAAGGAAGCCGCAGAGGTAATGAAGATTACAGCACACGACTTAAAGGAGCTTGATGTCGTGGATGATATAATACCTGAGTTTGGCGGAGCCGACGAGGATGCCCTTTCATCAATCGGAAACTACATGAAGGGCAACATGAAGAAATTCTTGGAAAAAGAAAGCAAATTGACAAAGGACCAGCTCTTGGAGGAAAGATATAAGCGTTTCCGCAAGTTCTAGTCCCGGAAAGGAAATTCTATGAAGATAGTTGGAACAGGAAGCTGCCTGCCACAGAGAGTGGTCTCAAACGATGACCTGGCAGCCATAATGGACACATCTGACGAGTGGATCAGCTCGCGTACAGGAATAAGAAACAGACACATTGCAACGACTGAGACAACCACCTCACTTGCCTGTGATGCAGTAAAAAGTGCGCTGCAGGATGCGGGAATTGACGGAAGTGAGATAGACTTGATAATAGCGGCAAGCGTATCCACAGACAAAATCGTTCCATCGCTCGCATGTCAGATTCAGGCTGAGATAGGTGCAGGCAGTGCAGTGGCATTTGACATAAATGCCGCATGCTCAGGCTTTTTATTCGGGCTTGCCACAGCAGATGCGTATTTTAAGACCGGCAGATTTCACAAGGCAGTCGTAGTGGGAGCAGAGGTTCTTTCAAAAATAATGGACTGGAATGACAGAAGCACCTGTGTACTCTTCGGAGACGGAGCAGGAGCAGCCGTTGTGACAGACGAGGGCGATGCTTTTAAGGGCTTTGTACAGGGGTCGGACGGAAAAGGTGGTGAGGCGCTTGACGGAGACAACCGTCCAGTAGTCAATCCGTTTACCGACAATGGAAAGCAGTCTGCACTCGGTGGCTATGTCACCATGGACGGTCCTGCTGTATACAAGTTTGCGGTAAAGACAGTGCCAAAGGCTATAAATGAGCTGCTTGATGAAATCGGCTGGAGCGCAGATGATGTGGATGTCTATGTGCTGCATCAGGCCAATATACGTATTATTGAGTCGGTTGCCAAGAGGCTTAAGCAGCCTATGGACAAATTTCCGACCAATTTACAGCAGTGTGGAAATATTTCTGCGGCAAGTGTGCCGATTTTGCTTGATAAAGTCCGCAAAGATGGTATGATAAAGCATGAGGAAAAAATAATTTTATCAGGCTTTGGAGCAGGACTTACATGGGGAGCCTGCGCCATAGAGTGGCAATAGAAAGAGGTATTTATGACGGCAGATGAAACTTTAAATGAATTATTGGTGTGTCTGTTCAAGGATTTGACAGAGATAGAGGGCAGATGTCTGATAACAGACGAATTTTCTGATATTTCTATCAACGATATGCATATAATAGAGGCAATAGGAGTCGATGAGCCAAAGCGCTCCGGCACCGTAGCCAAGCTTATGTCTATCACTCTGGGCACGCTGACAAAGGCAATAGATGGTCTCACCCGCAAGGGATACGTGAACCGTATCCGCAGTGAGGAGGATAAGCGTGTGGTAAAGCTTTCACTCACCGACAAGGGAAAGAGTGCATACTATCATCATGAGCAGTTTCACCGTCATATGATAGAGCATATAAAGGACGATCTTTCGGATGACGAAATGAAAGTTCTTATAACTTCACTTGCAAAACTCTCGGATTATTTCAAGGTGGTATATTCCGATGACGAGGAGAATCAGTACCAAAACTGGGATAATATAAATGAAGATAATAAATAAAATGAATTTTTTTTATATAAAACTTTCAAAAATTACTTGATTATAGCAATAGATTTATATAAAATAAACTTGTTGATGTGAAAAATAATTTTGTAAAGGAGATATAAAAATGAGCTATGTTGATGAAGTACTCGAAGTAGTAAAGAAGAAAAACGCAGATCAGCCTGAGTTCTTACAGGCAGTAACAGAGGTACTTGATTCTTTAAGACCTGTAATCGAGGCAAATGAGGAATTATACAGAAAGAATGCGATTCTTGAGAGAATCACAGAGCCGGATCGTCAGATCATGTTCCGTGTTCCTTGGGTAGATGACAACGGACAGGTTCAGGTAAACAGAGGTTTCCGTGTACAGTTCAATAATTCCATTGGACCATACAAGGGAGGTTTAAGACTTCATCCTTCTGTAAACCTGGGTATTATCAAGTTCTTAGGTTTCGAGCAGGTATTTAAGAATTCTCTTACAACACTTCCAATCGGTGGTGGTAAAGGTGGTTCTGATTTCGATCCTAAGGGTAAATCTGACAGAGAGATCATGGCATTCTGCCAGAGCTTCATGACAGAACTTTGCAAATATATCGGAGCAGACGTTGACGTACCGGCCGGAGATATCGGAACAGGTGCAAGAGAGATCGGCTTCTTATTTGGACAGTATAAGAGAATTCGTGGATCATACGAAGGTGTGCTGACTGGTAAGGGTCTTACCTATGGTGGATCTCTTGCACGTACACAGGCTACCGGATATGGTCTGTTATATCTTACTAACGCATTATGGAAAGATCATGGTATGAGCCTTGAGGGAAAGACAGCAGCAGTTTCCGGATCTGGTAACGTTGCTATCTACGCAATCGAGAAGGCACAGGAGTTAGGTGTTAAGGTTGTAACATGTTCTGATTCTACCGGATGGATTTATGATCCAAACGGAATTGATGTTGCTCTTCTTAAGGAAGTTAAGGAAGTTAAGCGTGCCCGTCTTACTGAGTATGCAGCTGCTAAGTCAACTGCTGAGTATCATGCAAAGCAGAACGGTGAGCACGGTGTATGGCAGTACAAGGTAGATCTTGCTCTTCCATGTGCGACTCAGAATGAGTTAGACATTGAGGATGCCAAGATGCTCGTTGCTAACGGTGTTACATCTGTTACAGAGGGTGCTAACATGCCTACAACTCTTGAGGCTACAAAATACCTTCAGGAGAACGGAGTACTCTTCGTAGGTGGTAAAGCTGCCAATGCAGGTGGTGTTGCTACATCAGCACTTGAGATGAGCCAGAACTCTGAGAGACTTTCATGGACATTCGAAGAGGTTGACGGAAAGCTCAAGGGTATCATGGAGACAATCTACGCTAACATCAGTGATGCTGCTAAGAGATACAATGCAACAGTTGGTGGAAAGACTGACTATGTTGCAGGTGCAAATATCGCAGGCTTTGAGAAAGTAGTTGACGCTATGCTTGCACAGGGTGTTTGCTAATCTTGTAGGCACTTATTGAATAATGACTATAAAAACCCCTCCCACAGATAGAAGTCTGTGGGAGGGGTTTTGTAATAATATTTCAAAGAGAAAACTAATTTATTTTTTATTAGCAAATGCTTTAATGCCGCCTGCTACAAAAAGTATAGAGGCAATAATAATGCCGGACACAAGCACAATAGCGTAAACATTGGCATTCACGCAGATATTGGAAGTCCAGTCGGAAAAATTCACGGACTTTATAGTGATTTGTCTGGTGCCAAAAATTAAAAACTCGCATATGTCATCGGCAAAAGCTGTCCAAACCGAAGCTATCAAAACTATAATTGCGGATTTTATAAATCTGTTTGCGTTTAAATATCGTGCATCAAAAAATATGAGCCAGGCCGCAAGTACAAAGACAAATGCTATAATACAGCCGGCCTTCATTCCGGCAACATCGTTTGTATGACCACACACCTCAATGATTGTGAGGAAAAGCCATAAGGTATCCCACAGCATAGTGATAAGAGCTTTTTTGTCTGATAAAACAGGTGGAAGCTCAATTCCTCTGATGACAAACGGAAAGAGAACAATTGATAATCCAAATATAGTTGGAACAGACCAAAGCATAAATTCATTTGAACTATACATTCTGTCAACAAAAAAGAATATCAAGAGCAGAGCAAAAACACCGCAGATTATGCATTTGGTCAGTTTTTTCTGCTGTGCCATAAGTGGAACAACTGTCATTGCAGCTACAAGAAGCATAGATGCTGTTACCACCGCAAAGGTATTTAAACCATCGCCATTTGACAGGCACACTATGAATGTGATGAGTATTGGGATAAGCAGTAATCCGGCTATTATGACTCCGGTCTTGTAGGCAGCAGATTTTTCCTTTTTCTCATGCTGCTTTAATACACTGTCGGCCTCTTTTTTTATCATTGAATCAATAGAATCGTTTTTTAGCTCATTGTATGTATTTTGACATTTTTCACAAGTCTTAAGGTGTTTTTCAACAAGCCTTTTGCTTGAGGGACTGCATACATTGTCATAGTATAGTGGGAGTAAATCCTGAACTATATTGCAGGTTTCATCGGTTGATTGTGTAATTGGATTATTCATTTCTATCCATCCTTTCTTTGATTTTCAGTCTGGCTCTATGGTAAGTTACCCGTGCCCAGTTCTCTGTTTTTCCAAATATCATGCCTATTTGTGAGAATGGCAATTCACCAAATATTCTAAGCTGAAAGACCTCCTTGTAGGGCTCATCAAGCTCGTGCAGTATAAGATGAATCTGAAGAGCTGTATCTTTATTTTCTAGGCTTTTTACCATATTATCGGGTTGTTCTAGCTGCTCTTCGTCAAGCTCTGTAAATTTTGTGCTTTTTCGGCATTCGTCCATTGCCAGATTTCTTGCTATGCTGCAAAGCCAGGTCTGTTCGCTTGATTTGCCGGCATATGCCTTCTTTGCGGTCATGGCCTTATAAAAAGTATTCTGGGTAATTTCCTCAGCCTGATGTTGATTTTTTACAATTGTCATTACATATGAGTATACTTGCAAGTAATAGGAATTGTACAATTTCTCATAATCCAGAACTGTCACCTCCTTTGTTCATAGGTTAGACGTAGAAAGGATTGTTTTGTTACAAAAAATTTTAAGATTTTTAGATTATATCATAAAAGGTAGTTATAAGGCAGGTGAAAATAAGCATATATTTACAGACCAAGAGCTTTACGAAGAATACAACCTTACTGATGAAGAAATAAATATCATAGAATCAGTCATCAAAGGACGAAAATAACAATACCAATACCCTTTGTCATGTGGTAAAATAAAGAAAACCTATTATGAAATATAAGGGAGGATTGGACATGAAAATTTTGAAAAGTATTCTTAATTATATTCCATTAGCCACGTTTATCATATTTGTGGTTACTGATGGAATTATTTCTTTAACATCGGCATTAATTTTTGTTATTTCCACGATTGGTCTACTGATTAATTGGAAAAGAAAAAAACCAGCGATGAAGAATTAAGAAAATTCCAATTTATCAATTACAGGTGACATTGAAAGAGTCAGCCCATTCAAGGTGCTGGCTCTTTAAAAATTACATTCTAATAAATTGCACGACAACTTATAAAAAATATGCTCCACATTATAAAAATAATCTTGACATACAAGCCTCAAAGGATTACTATAGTTAGCGTAAGCTAATTAAATAATTATTCTTCAGGGCAGGGTGCAATTCCCTACCGGTGGTATAGCCCACGAGCCGCAAGGCATGATTCGGTGAGATTCCGAGGCCGACAGTAAAGTCTGGATGAAAGAAGATGCGAATATGATATATGCAGAGTATAGATAGCTGGGTTTTAGATTCAGTTTCAGATATAGATACAGCACATATCATAGTTATAACAGATATCTACTCTGGAGTGTTTTGATACATTCCAGATTTTTTTATCTCAAAATACCTTTTGACACTCTTATCATGAAATGCAGTTAGTGCATATTTTTTTGAGATTATGATATTTGAAATTACTAGGCCCTGAACATTAATAGTTTGGGGCTTTTTTAGTGGGCATATAAAGAATATGCAGAAAGGAAACCAAATGACTGATGAACAATATATGAGAAGGGCGATTGAGCTTGCAAAGCGCGGCATGGGATATACATCGCCAAACCCGATGGTCGGAGCTGTGATTGTAAAGGACGGCAGGATAATCGGAGAGGGCTGGCATGAGAGATACGGAGAGCTGCACGCGGAAAGAAATGCGTTAAAGCATTGCAAGGAATTGCCACAGGGAGCGGATATGTATGTGACTCTCGAGCCCTGCTGTCATCATGGCAAGCAACCGCCATGTGTGGAGGCAGTGATAGAAGCCGGTATAAAAAAAGTATATGTGGGCTCGGATGACCCGAATCCGCTTGTCGCCGGAGGCGGTATCAAAATCCTTAAAGAGCATGGGATAGAGGTTGTCACGCAGGTGCTTAAAGACGAGTGCGACAGGCTGAACGAGGTATTCTTTTACTTTATACAGACCAGACGTCCATATGTCGCTATGAAATATGCCATGACGATGGATGGAAAGATAGCCACATATTCAGGACTATCAAAGTGGATAACAGGAGAAAAAGCGAGAGAACATGTGCAAAACCTGCGCCACAGATATAAAGCAATAATGGCAGGAATAGGAACAGTGCTTGCAGACGATCCGCTGCTTACATGCAGAATCGAGGGCGGAGTAAATCCAATCCGCATAATATGCGATACTCACCTTAAGCTTCCACTGGAATCGCAGATAGTAAATACTGCAAAGGAAGTGCCGACGATAGTTGCAGTCAGTGAGCGATATCGTGAAACCGCACAGTCAGAAGCCTTACCTGATACTGAAAAAGATAGTATAGAAGAAAACAATAATTATCAAAAAAACAGAAAAATAACACGGCTTGAAGAAAACGGAATAGAAATTCTGTATGTAGCTGAAAAAAACAGTCATATTGATTTAAATGACCTCATGCAAAAGCTCGGCGAAAGAAGCATAGACAGCATTTTGCTTGAGGGAGGCGGAATACTCAACTGGTCAGCCCTTAAGAGCGGGATTGTGAATAAGGTATACGCTTACATTGCACCAAAGCTTTTCGGCGGAGCGGATGCAAAAACTCCGATAGAGGGAATGGGAACCGACTCACCGGCACATGCCGTGATGCTTGGAAACAGTAAGGTAACAAAGCTTGGTGATGATTTCCTCATCGAGAGTGATGTTGTGAATACTTAAAAAAGAAAGGCGATACACAATGTTCACAGGAATAGTTGAAGAAGTTGGAACAATAGATACAATTTCACGTGGAGCAAACTCAGCAGTACTTACAATCAGAGCTGAAAAAGTGCTAGCTGGAACAAAGGTCGGAGACAGCATAACGGTAAACGGTATCTGCCTCACGGTCACAAGGCTCATGCCACATGCGTTTACAGCGGATGTCATGCACGAGACGCTAAACCGTTCATCGCTTGCAAATGCGATGAGAGGAGCACATGTCAATTTGGAGCGTGCGATGGCGGCAGATGGCAGATTTGGCGGGCACATAGTGTCGGGACATGTTGACGGAACAGGCAGGATTGTGGAGGTCAAAAAGGATGACAATGCCATCTGGTATACAATACAGGCCACACCACAGCTCATGCGCTATATAGTCGAGAAGGGCTCCATCACAATCGATGGAATAAGCCTCACAGTCGCAAAGGTGGCAGAGGATAATTTCTCGATATCAGCGATACCGCACACAGTAAGCCAGACTGTTCTAAAGGACAGAAAGGTGGGAGCTGTCGTGAATCTGGAAACAGATATCATAGGAAAATATGTTGAGAAGCTGTTGTTTAAAGGGCAGTCGGATGGAATAACAGAAGAAATGACAGGAACACAGACAATTAAGGAAAATGTACCACATAAATCCGGCGAAAATAAAAAACAACCGGAAGGAATAACAAGAGATTTCCTGGCAAAATACGGCTTCTAACATAAAAGCATGGGTATCGTGCGGGTTTGCAAATGTGCGTGGGGCTGAAGGGTTAAAAATCATGTAACGCAATAGCTATAAAATCACAATAGAAAGACGAGGACATAAAATATGAAATTCAACACAGTAGAAGAAGCACTTGATGAGCTTCGTGCAGGAAAAATAATACTTGTCACAGATGATGAGGACAGAGAGAATGAGGGCGATTTCATCTGTGCGGCAGAATTTGCCACAACAGAAAACATCAACTTTATGGCGATGCACGGCAAGGGTCTGATATGCATGCCGATGTCGCAGGAATATGTAAAGAAGCTTCGTTTTCCGCAGATGGTGCAGGAAAATACAGACAATCATGAGACAGCATTTACAGTATCAATAGACCATGTCTCAACAACCACAGGAATTTCCGCAGCAGAGCGCTCAATCACCGCAATGAAATGTGTCTCTGATGACGCAAAGCCTGAGGATTTCAGACGTCCGGGCCACATGTTTCCGCTTCTTGCAAAGAAAAACGGCGTACTGGAGAGAAACGGACACACAGAGGCAACAGTCGATTTATGCAGGCTCGCAGGACTAAAGGAATGTGGACTGTGCTGTGAGATAATGCGTGAGGACGGTACCATGATGCGCACAACAGAGCTCATGGAGCTTGCAAAAAAATGGGACATAAAGTTCATCACAATAGCGGCACTTCAGGAATACAGAAAGATACATGAAAAGCTCGTTGACTGTGTCACAGAGGTAAAGCTGCCGACCAAATACGGCGACTTCAAGGCATATGGCTTCGTCAACAGATTAAACGGAGAGCATCATGTGGCACTTGTAAAGGGCGAAATCGCAGATGGAAGAGATGTGCTCTGCCGAGTACACTCTGAGTGTCTCACAGGAGATGTATTCGGCTCACAGCGCTGTGACTGTGGCCAGCAGCTTGAGGCAGCCATGAGACAGATAGACGAGGAGGGCAGAGGAATACTGCTCTATATGCGTCAGGAGGGCAGAGGCATCGGCCTGATAAATAAGCTGAAGGCATATGAGCTTCAGGAGCAGGGAATGGACACACTCGAAGCAAATCTGGCACTCGGCTTTGCCGGAGATGAGCGCGAGTACTATATCGGAGCCCAGATATTAAGAGAGCTTGGCGTACACAGCCTGCGCCTTCTCACAAATAACCCTGACAAGGTATACCAGCTCTCAGAGTTTGGCATGGAAATCAGCGAGCGTGTGCCAATCCAGATGAGCGCCACAGCGCATGACCTGTTTTATCTGAAAACCAAGCAGAACCGCATGGGACATATACTCTCATATTAGTACACCGCATCGAGCGTTTTTGCAATGTGTGCGGGGATTCTGAATAGTAACAAATTCTAAATAGTTAATAATTGCAGATAAACTCATCTGAGTAAAAATAAAAAACATAAGGAGAACAAAAAATGAACGTAATCGAAGGAAAAATGACACAGGATGGAATCAAGATAGGAATCGTAGTAGCAAGATTCAATGAATTTATCACATCAAAGCTTTTAGGAGGAGCAAAGGACGGACTCGTAAGACACGATGTGCCGGAGGAAAACATAGACGTAGCATGGGTGCCGGGAGCATTCGAGATACCACTCATCGCAAAGAAGATGGCAAAAAGTGGAAAATACGATGCAGTCATCTGCCTCGGAGCAGTAATCAGAGGCGCAACAAGCCACTATGATTATGTGTGCAACGAGGTATCAAAGGGAATCGCATCAGTATCACTCGAATCAGAAATCCCGGTAATGTTTGGAGTAGTCACCACTGAAAACATCGAGCAGGCAATAGAAAGAGCTGGAACAAAAGCCGGAAACAAAGGATATGACTGTGCACTCGGTGCGATCGAAATGATAAATCTCGTCAGACAAATCGGATAATATAATTATATAGCATAATGGCATTATAACATTATGGCGCTATAGTGCTACGGTGCTATGGCATTATAGTATTATAGCATAATCCTCTGAGGTTCAAATATCTTTGATATTTGGACCTCGAATACTTATTATATGTGATATATCTGAAAACTGACACATATGTTAATTGTCATCATGAGATATCGTAGTAATCCACCAAAAAATAACTTTCAAACGCAAGCTTGACAGCGTGTTGTCAAGCTTGCAACCAACCAATAACTAAAAAACCGCAAATCTAAAATCGTAAAATACTGTCACAACGTAAGTGGCGTAAGCGCCGGGCATCCGGCAGCGCACACGCACTCCCACGCCTGCGAATAGCGAAGCTGCATAGAGACTGTAGAATTATGCCCAAGAAAAACAGAAATGCCCGGCCATGGACGGCCGGGCAAGGCGTTATGCGCCATGGAAGGCGCATAAAAGCCGGTTTCGTCAAGCATAGAACCACCCCAAGGCATAATTCGTACAGTCTCTTAGCAGCGTAGCGTAGCAGGCGCGGGAGTGCGTGTGCGATGCACGGATGCCCGGCGCTTACGCCACGCCCTCCCCACACAAAAAAGAAGAAAAATTTAATATCTAAAGAATTGCACGAAAAATCTGTATATAGTATAATGATAGTTCAGGAAAACAAAACGGAGGACCATGAATTTTGATAGATATACATTGCCATTTATTATACGGAGTGGACGACGGCTCAAAGTCGCTCGAGGAATCGGTAGAGATGCTCAAGATAGCCAAAAAGCAGGGCATCACAGGCATAATCCTCACACCGCACCTGCGCCATGGAATGTTTAAGCATCCGCTTGAAAAGATAGAGCGACACTATAAAAAGCTGATGCCATATGCAAAGAAGCTTGGAATAGAATTAAAGCTCGGCACAGAGTATCATGTGGCAACCGATATGATAGATGCCTTTCATGGTGGGCTGTGTCATACACTGGCAGATACGCAGTATATACTAACAGAGTATTCACATTCCAGCGAATACTCGTTTGTATACAAGATGACGCGCGAAGCTATATTTGCAGGATATATACCGGTGATAGCACATGTAGAGAGATATGAGTGTCTCAGTGATATAAGCCGTATAGAGGATTTGCAGGAGCTGGGAGCGCTCATACAGGTCAATGCAGACTCAGTGCTCGGCATAGACGGCAGACACTTCAAGAGATACACAAAGAAGCTTTTGAAGGCAGGACTTGTTGATGTAATAGCAAGCGACAGCCATGGCACAAAGGAGCGTGTCTGCAACATGAAAAAATGCTATGAGTACGTGGCAAAGAAGTTCGGTGATGACTATGCGCAGGAAATCATGCAGACCACACCGGAAAATATAATAAACGGAAGATAATCAGTGTAAATGCGGGGATAAATAATGGAGAGAGAACAGGATTTTGACAACGAGATAGAGATAGACTTAAAGGATCTGTTTCTTGAGATAATTTCATATTGGCAGTGGATAATTCTCGTTACGATAGCAACAGGTGCAGTGGCATTTGCGATAAGCAGATTTATGATTACACCTATGTATGAATCTACATCTGAGCTTTATGTACTTTCAAAGAGCACATCCATCACGAGCCTTGCGGATATCCAGACAGGCACCAGCCTGACAAATGATTACATAGTTGTAGTAAAGGGACGTCCGGTGCTGGATCAGGTCATAGAGAATCTCAATCTGAATGAGAGTTACAAGACACTTGGCAGCAGGGTGACGCTTGATAATCCGTCCAACTCGCGAGTACTCAATATCACAGTAACGGATCCGGACCCGCAGATGGCAAAGACCATAGCAGATGAGATAGCAAAGGTTGCATCGGCATATATAGCGGAGAAGATGAAGCAGGATCCGCCGACCATCATCCAGAGCGGATATGATGATGGAGGCGCGGTAAGCCCTAATATCGGCAAAAACACAGTGATAGGAGCTTTTGCGGGAGCCTTTCTGTCGATTGCGGTTATAGTGGTTTCTTATCTGTTCAATGATACAATCATAGATACAGAGGATGTGGAGAAGAAGCTCGGCATGAACGTGCTTGGTACACTTCCGCTTGATGAGGCGGAGGATGATGGCGAGCATGGAAATGGCAGAAAGCATGGCAGAGGCAGCCACAGAAAGAAAAGAAAAAAGAAATCGGCTTCAGCATAAGGAAGCCTGTATCAGGAGATGGGCAGATGGAATTAGTAAAATTTGGCAAGCTAAAAGAACAAAGCTATACGATGAAGGAATCACTTCGAGCTTTGAAGACAAATATACAGTTTTGCGGGGATGATATACGCACGCTTCTTGTGACAAGCTCTGTACCAAATGAAGGCAAAAGCACCGTGGCACTTGATCTGGCGCGGTCGCTTACAGAGTCAGGAAATAGAGTGCTTTTCATAGATACTGATATGCGTAAATCAGTCCTTGCAGGGCGTCTGCGTGCCACAGCGGCAAGTGGAGGGGAGATATGCGGATTGTCGCACTATCTTTCCGGTCAGAGACGTCTTGAGGAAGTAATGTATGGCACGGAAATACCGGGCCTTTTTATGATATTTGCAGGGCCGTCTGTGCCGAATCCGACAGAGATTCTCGAGAAAAAATACTTTCAGGAGCTTCTTAATTTCGGCAAGGAGCACTTTAATTACATAATTATAGACTGTGCACCGATAGGAGCTGCCATAGATGCGGCAGTTGTAGCAAAGTATTGTGACGGAGCTATAATAGTGATAGGACAGGGCATGGCGAGCGCCAGGATGATACAGAGTGTGAAAAAACAGCTCGAGGCATCGGGAGTGAGGATACTGGGCGCTGTGCTCAACAAGGTAAACAACAAGAAAAACAGCCATGTCAGTGGGTACTATGGCAATTACTACGGCAGCTATTACGGGCAGTCGGATAAAGCATGAAAAGCATCGATGTAGAGTTAGGAAAATCAAATATGCTTCCGCTTATTGCAAGCCAGCAGTTTTATGCTTCGTGGAAGGTCTTTATCAGGGAGCTTTTGCTCAATGCCATGGATGCCTGCAATGTGCGGCAGGCACTTGAGTGGAGCTGGGGCACGGAGTTCCTTGAGATGGAGCAGGCAAGCCAGATGCGCGATGTCAGGGCCATATATGAGCCACGCATAGACATCACGTACAGCAGTGATACAAGACTGTTTACGATAGAGGATAATGGAATAGGCATAAATGAATATGACCTGGAGCACTTTATCGCACAGATAGGGGCAAGCTATTATACAAGCACAGATTTCTTCAATCAGCAGTTGAAGTATGAGCCGTATTCTCACTATGGCATCGGGATATGCTCGTGCTTTACAGTCTCAAAGGCTGTGCTCATCGAGTCGAAAAAGGATAAGGTCATAAACACTGCCTGGAACATAAGCAATCCGCAGGATACGGCACCGGTCATGGCAAAGTGGTTTGGAGAGAGCGGCCAGATAGAGTATGTCATATCGCAGAAAAAGACACCGGGCACACGCATCTCTATTCCCGTAAAACCATCATATGCGCCGTATATAGATCTGGACTTTATAGTAGAAACCATAAAGCACTATATGCTTACACTGCCTATACCTGTAAATATCAGGTGTGATACGAAGGAGGTATGCCTGTCACAGCCAAAGGCAAAGTGGAACTATCCGATGAATGAGCTTGTTGGCATGAATATCATACGAGTGGATAACAGCCTGCTTGAGGGCTATGTTGCCATATATCATCCAAAGCACAAGGGGTATTTTCATAAGTCCACGTTGTACCAGCAGGGAGTTCTTGTCTCAGATGCTACAGACATACTGGGGCTTGCACCATCATGGATAGACAATTTCTCATATCAGCTCAATATCAAAAAGAGGTTTTTAAATATAAGCATATCAAGAGACGGAGCAGCTTTCGATGAAAAGCTCATAGAGCTCCGCCAGTATATAGGACAGATTATAATAGATGCCTTTGGGCAGAGCCCGCTTACACTTGGCCAGTATCTGTCAGATGGCAGAAAACGGCTGGTATGTGAATACGAGGCGGAAAACGAGCTGGTAAGCAGAGCTGTACAGGTGCTTGTATATATAAAGGAGCGCGAGGTAGAGGTTCCGGTGAGGACAGTAATAAACGGCTTTATCGGGCGGAAAATAAAGATAGCTTTCATGCAGAGGGCACTTTTTGTGCACTATAGGGAGAACTACCCTTATGATTATGGTCAGTTTATTGACAAGTACGATATCATAGTATTTGAGCAGAATATCAGAGCCTTCTGGCAGTTTATGACACCGTATATCACATCGATGGAGTATGTTATGGGTGACATGCCGGGCATCATATACACGGATGTATCGGCAGACCTAACCGTGGCAAAGACAGCAGCATCGTACAGAAACGACTACGTGCTAAGACCGGAGTATTATGATCTGGACCCTGTATTTTGTCTGGTGTCAAATGAGCTGACAGACCCGATGGAGCTGGTGATAAATACCCACAACCGCAATGCAATGCTTTTGCAGCGTGCCGAAAAGTACAAAAAGGTAAGGATTGCAAGAGCTGTGATCATAGAAAATATCAAGCAGAGGATACTGGGCAATGCATCCAGATGGAACAGTATCATAGATTTTGGAGGCGAGCTCGTGCACCAATATGAGCTGGAAAAGCCAATGAGCCTGCAGGCACAGTGGTGCCTCGAGAGAGACTTCCCGGATGAAATCAATGCGTATATAGCAAAGACCTTTACAGACAGGGAAATCGCAGATTACGGGCTTACAAGTCTTTATTTTACAAGGAAAGACTTTATAAAGTGGTGGATGGCACCATAGGCTGTACCGCCATGTCATATATTATCAAACACTTATTGAAGCATGAATAAGGAGAACATGAAAATGGAGATATTAGACTTAAACAACGAAGAAGACACAAAAACAACCGATGAGATGGAGCCAAAAAAGCCGGAGGAAAAAACATCACCTGTCAAGGAAATCTTAAGCTGGGTGTTAACAATCGCATTTGCCATTGTAGCGGCAATACTCATAAAGAACTATGTCATTATAAATGCAAATATTCCGTCAGGCTCGATGGAGAACACCATACAGATTGGAGATGACATATTTGGCTTCAGGCTCGCATATACATTTTCTGACCCAAAGCGAGGGGATATAGTCATATTCAATGCACCGGATTCGCCTTCTGAGAAATACATCAAGCGTGTAATAGGTCTGCCGGGAGAGACAGTCACCATAGAGGACGGCCAGGTGTATATAGACGGTGAGGCGCTTGAGGAGGATTATCTCAAGTCAAACCAGAGCGGTGAGGATCCGTGGACAGTAAATGCCGGACCTTACGAGTTTAAGGTGCCACAGGACTCATATCTGCTGCTCGGTGACAACAGAAATGGCTCATCAGACGCAAGAGTCTGGGAGCACACATATGTGTCCAAGGACGATATACTTGCAAAAGCGATATTCAGATATTACCCGTTCGACAGATTCGGAGCGGTGAAATAAGCTGTAAATCAGGATATAAAATAAAAATAGAGGTAAAGTAAATGCCAGAGACAGAAACAGACATTGAAAAACGAAATAAATATGGCATGCTGTGCGGTATAGTCGGTATATTTTTAAACCTCATACTCTTTGCCGGCAAGCTATTTGCAGGAATGCTAAGCGGTGCAATCTCAATCACTGCGGATGCATTCAACAACCTGTCAGATGCAGGTTCATCAATCATCACGATAGCAGGCTTCAAGATGGCGGCACAGAGAGCCGACGAGGAGCATCCATACGGACATGCGAGGATGGAGTATGTGGCTACACTGGCAGTTGCAGCAATCATACTCATCATGGGCTTTGAGCTGTTCAGGGATTCTTTTGGCAAAATCATAAAGCCGCAGGACATAGAGTTTTCATGGCTAATAGTCGCGATACTACTGGCATCAATAGCCGTAAAATGCGTCATGGCGGTATACAATTTCTATTTTTCAAAAAAGCTTGATTCATCAACACTCGAAGCGACAGGCAGGGACAGCCTGTCAGACTGTATTGCTACATCTGTAGTACTTGCAGCCACACTCATAGCGCACTTTTCAGGACTCAATCTGGATGGAATAGGCGGTGTATTTGTGTCATTGTTTATATTCTATTCAGGGATATCATCAGCCAGAGAGGCGATAGACCCGCTGCTTGGAGCAAAGCCGGAGCCGGAGTTTGTCGATAGACTTAAGGAGATGGTACTGGACTTTGACAAAAACATACTCGGTATGCATGACCTTATGGTGCATGATTATGGACCGGGACACAGGATAGTATCGTTTCATGCAGAGGTGCCGGAGGACGGAGATATGGTCGAGCTGCACGATATAATCGATAATCTGGAGCGCAGGATACGAAGGGAGCTGGGCTGTATAGTGACCATCCACATGGACCCGGTAGCGATAGAGGATGAGGAGGTAGCCGGACTGAAGGCCGAGGTGCTCTCTGTGATAAAAGGGCTTGATTCGCACATAAATATGCACGATTTCCGTATTATCAGAGGTGATACACATACGAATCTGGTTTTTGACATTGCAGTTCCATTCGGCTATACCACCTCAGATGATGATATATGCAATGCAATACAGGAAAATGTCAGGAAAAAGCTTGGAAAGAATTACTATACCGTGATAGAGGTAGACCGCGACAATTACATAAATATATGATATTGTAAGGGATATATACGAGCTTCGCCGGTGGCTGTTGGGATAAAGAAACATAAGGAATATAAAAATCATGCCAAATAGCACCGAAACTCTGCCAAATAGCACATGTTTATTGAAAATTACAGTTTATAATGTTACGGTTATGGGGTAGCAGTAAACATAGTGATCCATGGAATAGCTGGTTTAAAGAGTGAAAGCTAATCGTAGAGAAGAAAACATGATAAAAATAGCAATATGTGATGACGAAGAATTATTCCGAAGTGAGATGGAAAAATTCGTCAGTGTATATGGAAATGAAAGTGATACAGAAATAGAGATAGACACTTATGAAAGTGCCTCACAGATGGTAAAAGAGATACATGACAGCGGAAAAAGATATGATATTCTTTTTACCGATATAGAGATGCCGGGGCTTGACGGAATGGAAGCTGCGATGGCGCTTCGTGAAATGGGAGAAACAGCGGAAATCTGTTTTGTCACAAGTCACGGGGCATACGCACTGAATTCATATCAGGTTGATGCAGTCGGATATATTATGAAACCTATAAAATATACCGAGGTAAAAAGGGCAATAGACAGGGCAAAGATTTCTATAAACTATCGCAGAGATGCACAAAAAGCAAAGAAGCGTTATCTGGATATAAAAATAAGCCGCAACAATGTGACAATCGATCTGGAGAAAGTAGTCTATATCGAAAAACGCAGAAACCAGTGCGTATTTCATCTTGAAGATGGAGAGTACATATGCTATGAGACACTTAGCAAGATATATGAGAGACTCGACCATGACAGTTTCATATATACACATCAGGGGTTTATAGCAAGTTTCCATCATATAAAGGAAGTAAAGCGAAATGCGGTATGCTTCGGGCGCGGCGTGGAAATACCGATAAGCCGGAAGCATTATGAACCGGTAAAGGCGATGCATATGGATAAAATATACAGGCTGAGAGAAGAAAAAAATCATAGCCAGAATCATTCATAGTTAGGAAGCAATATACCTACATGAAAAGTATCATCAGTATAGGAAATATCAATTTGTCCGTTGAGGTCAGAAACGACCTTGCGGACGTTTTTTATGCCAATGCCGTGGAGCAGATTTTTGTCTTTCTTGGTAGTTGCAAATTCGCCATTTTTCTCTTTTATTTTCTCACAATGACAGTTATCAATTGTAAGTTCCAGATATGAGCCGGACTGTGACAGCGAGGCGCGCACCCATGGGGAACTGCATTTTTGAGCAGCAGTAATAGCATTATCGAATAGATTTCCGATAATGGTGGTTATGGAAAAATCATCAATAGCTACATGGGATATCTGGATATCAATATCGCAGGAAATACCAAGTCTGCCGGCTTGCTGTTTCTTCTGGTAGAGCAGTGAGGATAAAACAGACGAACCGGTATCCATTGGATCGGTAGTGGAGAGGTTGTCAGTAATAACGAAAATATAGTCATGTATTTTGGTATAGTTCTCCTGCTTGGCGTAGCCATCAATGACGATAAGGTGATTCTTCATATCATGGCGCAGGGAGTGGAGCTCGTTTAGTTTCTCGTCAAGCTGTGCAGAGTATTCCTCCTGCATTTTGTCGAGTTCGAGCTGGATTTTGTATTTAGTATTTTCGTCAATGATGGATAGAAATTTATCATACGAAGATACACACATAACAATTAGTAAAAATATGATCGAAAAAATAATTGGAAGCTGATATGAACCCAGTTGATTGAGGAAAATATATAATGTGGTATAGCTAAGTAAAAGACCGAGCCCTAAAACAACAGCGGAAAATACGTATGAATAAAAGTTTGCAGATGCTTTCTTTTTATAAGTATTACAATAGAGAACATAGATTATAAAAACCAAAAAGGATACGGTAATGGTCTTGTAACTTAAATACTCGTTTGAATTTAAAGCAAGTTGAATGTCATTTAAGAGTATGGTCTGTATAGTTGCAATAGGTAAGAACAAAAATAATAGAATAGCAATATATGTAAATAAACATTTAAACATCAGCTTAATTGATTTTTTAAAAGTGATGACAAGAAATACGATAGGTATAGTATATGATATTACAGTGATATGAGAAAAAATATTAGAAAGTGAGAAAATACCACAGAGAATAATATATATTGCTTTGAAATAAAAGGCAATATTTTTGCAAAGTATACTCTCTGCTATACGAAACAGTAAAAAAGCATTACATAATTGAAATAAAAAATCCAGAAAGTTAGTGATGTTAGTATTCATAATTCGCCTCCGATATCATAATTATATCTAAATCTAATAATAAATAAAGAGGTAAATAGTCAGATTATAAAAAATATGTCAAATAGCACCGAAACTCTACCAAATAGCACATGTCTATTGATAAAACACAGTATTAGTGATAGCTTGGATTTTTAAAGGAGAATAAAGATGCTTATTGAATTAACTGATGAAAAACTAATGCAATGCGATGGCGGAAAGACACCATATCAATTGACTGTTGAAGCATTAAGAAAGTGGCTAGAGCTAATGAACTCAAGAAGATAATAAACGAAAGGAAACGATAAAAAATACATTGGAAGTTTTTTTACATTCTGTCTGGAAAAGGTATGTTTCTTGCGTTGGTTCTTTTTGTTGGAATTCCTGTTCTGGGAACAGGAGCGTGGACTGGAATTTTGGCATCAAGTATATTGGAGCTGGATTTCAAAGAAAGCATTGGAGCATGCTTCTGTGGAGTTCTGTTGGCGGATGTAGATGATGCTATATTTTGGACGCTTGTTGCAGCTGGCTTTGCAGGCGGCATGGCCACTGGAGTTAGTAGAAAAAATAGAAAGGAACAATACTATGAATAAAAAGAAAATAATCCTTCTGTTTATATTAACATTAGTTGGTATTTTATGTGTTTTTTTAAATGGTAAAGAAGAGCCTGAAATAGGGGTTGGTCAGAATAAGGTGAGTTTTTCAAATAAAACAAATTCATTTTATTATGACCAGCTTGACGAAACTGAAAAAAGGGTGTGTAACGATATTACAGCATTAGTTGAACAGGGAAATGGTGGAAAAATTGATCTAACAGCTCCGATAAGTACATACCGGTATCTGAGGATAGTAAGAACATTATCATTTGATCCGGAATATCAGAACTGGGCGATTTCATTAATTTTTCCGGTTGGAGAAAATAATAAACTAATTGATCGAAACACAATTAATGATGATTGTAATATTATGAAATTGTATGTTCTGGTTAATGATTCAAAAAAGCGCAAGGAGTTGAAGAATTTTAAGCTTGTTTTAAATGATGAGAATATAATTACCAATATAGATGAGCTTGAAAAAATATGTAAAAACGCTGATTTTTCAACAGAATATTATCAGGAAAAATCAAAAGAAATAGATGCTTGCTATGATGAGATTATAAGAGAAATGCCCAAGAATATGAATGAAAAAGAGGCTGTACAATATTTCTTAAATTGGATAAAAGACAACATGGAATATGATTATTCTGTCTATGAATCAAGTATTGAACCATATTATGACAAATTGTATGAAAATGAAGTATATGCTGATGTCTCAAACAAAGGATGTATTTTGGGTAAAAGAGGTATATGCGGTGGAATCTCAATAATATTATCAGAACTATGTAACAGAGTGGGAATAACAGCTTATCCTGTTTTTGGTACAATTAAATCAGATGGTACACTCATACCACATGGATGGGTTGCTATGAGAGTAGATGATTCAACATATTATATAGATCCTACATACGTGTGTCAAACCGGCGAAATGGACAATCTGAAAATGAAAAATGAAATGGAACGCATTGGAGACAGACAGTATCAGCTTGAGGATTCATTTGAGTATTAGGCAAGGGTTTTATAAACAAATAGAATTTGTGTTAATGTGGATACAATAGTAGTAATGATATAAATAACAGTATTTTAGACGATTTGATTGATTATGAGGAAGGTGATGAAAAATGACACCATATGGACTCGAAAATCTTATTGAATGGATTTGGTCACATCTCAAATAACGATTAAAATATATCAACGAAAAAGATGTTAGTGATTGCAGATCCTGGAGAAGGAATTGTAAAACTTACCACGGATGAGTTTTTTGGAGAAGTGCATGATGAGGGAAAATCTCCGAAATATCAGTGGAGCGGTATCCTTATCATTCTTGTTAAGAATGAGACATTTGAGAAAAAGGATGAGACAAAAGGAATTTTCTCCAGATTTTTTCATCTGCTCATGCCACAGAAGAAACTTATATTTCAGATTTTTTTAGCATGATAGCAAACTTATAGAAATATAAGGACGCAAAGTTAGAAATCTAAGGCATATAAGCATAGATAGTTCGGTTGCAATGATACATAATGGTTTGTTGTGACTTTTTTGCGGGTTGCAGAAGGAGTAATATGTTAGAAATTAAAGAAAATCAGGAATTGAATGTAACTAATGTCCTTAGTTACAGAGGAAAAATAAAACAAGCAGAACTTGAGAATATAGGAAAGGAAATGGAAAGTTATATTCAGAATGCAGGTGCAAAGCGATTAGGTAATCCGATTACTGCTACTTATGCAGTTGAAGGTAATGAGCTTGATATCGAATTACTTATGCCGATAGATAAGAGCATTGACTCAACAGATAAATTTGCATTTAAAAATTACATTAAAATAATAAATGCTGTGGTTGCATCCTATAAGGGTCGTCCGATAGGATTGCAAGAGGCGTGTAATCAGCTAAATCAGTACATAATGGAACATAAGTTACAGCCAATAACAGTAGGTTATAATGTTACAAAGAAAACGGATATGTTGAATCCGGAAAACACAGAGATAGATGTATATGTGGGAATCAGCCCAAACATCTTATAAGTTACGTTATAAAATAGTTTTGCTTTAAGCAGACCGTTTTATATAAAAAGAGGACTCTGATAAATTTGCGCAACCATCAGAGTCCAAAAGCACAAGCACTTTTAAGAAAAGTACTCGAGTAAAGCATATCACTTTTCTTAATAGGTGTAAACAAAATTTATTAAAGAAAAGGAGATTTAAAACAATGGAATTGGTATTAAACAATGGATTCTGTAATCTCAGCATGGATGAGATGAATCTAGTAAATGCTGGAGGGTGGAGAGAGTTTGGATATGCATTGGGAGGAACATTGCTAATTGCAGGTGCACCAATTGTGGCTGCGGCACCTGGGGGCGGATGGATCGCAGCAGGTGGAATGCTTGGCACCGGAATAACAATGCTTGGTAGCTGCAAATAATAAATTATGATAAGGAGAAAAAAATGGAACAATTATTAGAAGAAGAACTATTTTTAGTAGATGGAGGTAAGAACTGGTGGTACATTGTAGGAGGTAGCATTACGACAGTCGCAGGGGTTGCAGGAGTTATTGTATCTCCCGGATTAGGTGGAAAGTTAACTAGGGAGAGGGAGTAAAACTTTGAAGATTTGTATTCACAGGCAAATATCTGAAAAATAGTATTGCGAAATATTCTTCAAATTGAAATAGTACAAGGGAATATTATTATTGTGCGTTTTTAAACTCAATTAATAATATTGAGGTAAACAGGACTTATGTTGATTTTGATGATATTTTAGAACTGAGAACATTTTCAATACTTCCTTTCCTTTAAATTAAGTGATGGTAATTGTAAGGTTGCAGAATGGAGATTAGTATGCAGATAGGTAAAATTTATAAAACAAATATATTGTTTGCTGTAATTTATTTTATTACAGTTTTATTGTCAACACTGCTAGTAAGCTTATTGGGAGAGATTAATTTAAATAATCTTATGCTAAGGACAGTATTATGTTTTTTCTTCTCAATCTTAATGCTGTTTATAAGTATTGAAAATTACAAAAATGGAAAACAATTTGTTAATAAAAAAATAAAATCAAAAATAGTTAAAGTTGCAATAGTTTTTTATTATCTTTATATTTTCGCTTCTTGTATTCTATATATTTATGAGTCAATAGCGCAGTACAAGGCAAATGGGGCATATACTATGGTTACAGGTGCTACAATAATGTTAAATGTAATAAATCAATCAATTAAACATATATGTGTTAGGGAAATATAAGATTAAAAAGCAAATTAATGGATGGCGTAAGATAGATATGAAATATTACTGTATAAAACAACATGATATAACCGACTGTGGAGCTGCATGCCTTGCAACCATCTGTAGACAGAATGGATATAAAATAGGTATCAGCAAAATACGTGAAGTTGCCGGTACGGACAAGCAGGGAACAAATGCATACGGTGTTATAAAAGCAGCCGAGCAACTTGGATTTAGCGCCAAAGGAGTAAAGGGAGATAAAAAAGCATTTTTCTCGGAGTTTCCATTACCATGTATAGCACATGTTATCGTAGATGGAGCATTACTGCATTATGTTGTTATTCATAAAATAACGAAAAAGACGGTTGTGATTGCAGATCCGGGAGAAGGTATTGTAAAACTTACCCCAGAGGAGTTTTTTGGAGAAGTGCATGATGAGGGAAAACCTCCGAAATATCAGTGGAGCGGTATCCTTATCCTTCTTGTAAAGAATGAGACATTTGAGAAAAAGGATGAGACAAAAGGAATTTTCTCCAGATTTTTTCATCTGCTCATGCCACAGAAGAAACTTATATTTCAGATCTTTTTAGCATCTCTTATATATACCGTGCTTGGAATATTGGCAGCATTCTATTTTCAGATATTAATAGACAGTGTTCTTCCGGATGGATTGAAGAAAACGCTCATGACTTTATCAATAGGAGTGATACTTCTCAATCTTTTCAGGGTAATCCTTAATGCATTCAGGTCACATTTACTTTTGTATCTTAGTCAGAAACTGGATATTGCGTTATTATTGGGATATTACAGGCATGTAATGGAACTTCCGATGAACTTTTTCGGAACAAGGAAGGTCGGAGAGATTATCTCCAGGTTTAATGATGCAGGAAAGGTAAGGGATGCCATATCGGGAGCAACACTTACCATAATGATAGATACACTTATGGCTGTTGCCGGAGCAATTATTTTATACATACAGAATTCAAAATTATTTTTTATCACGATCATAATGATCGTACTGTACGCAGTAATCGTACTTGGATTTAATAAATGGTATGAAAAACTTAATCGAAAAGAAATGGAAGATAATGCCCAGCTTACGTCTTATATGGTCGAGTCTCTTAATGGAATACAGACTGTAAAGGCTTATAATGCGGAGAGAAAAGTAAACAGGGAAACAGAGATAAAATTTGTAAAACTGTTAAGAAGTGTATTCAATCTCACATGGGCTAACAATATACAAGTGTCACTGAAAACTTTCGTAGAACTCATAGGTGGTGTAGTTATCCTGTGGGCAGGCGGTGTCAGTGTTATAAACGGAGACATGACAATAGGTGCACTTATTACATTTAATTCACTGCTGGCATATTTCCTTGATCCTGTAAAAAATCTGGTGGATCTGCAGCCGCAGATGCAGACTGCAGTCGTAGCGGCAGACAGACTGGGGGAAATACTTGATCTTGAAGCTGAAAAGCAGGAAAATGAACAAAGAAAAATGGCACCCGAAAGTCTTGCCGGGGATATAAAATTCGAACCTGTGAATTTCAGATACGGAACAAGGCAAAGGGTACTTGAGGATATAGATTTTACAATAAAAAAGGGCGAAAAAATTGCCTTTGTTGGAGAAAGCGGTTCAGGAAAAACAACATTATCGAAACTGCTTTTGCACTTATATCAGGCAGAGTCAGGTAATATTCTGATAAATGATAATAATATAGAAGATATACAGATAGAGACACTTAGAGACAAAATCGCATATATACCACAGGAAACATTTTTGTTTAGTGGTTCAATATTTGAAAATCTTACACTGGGACTGGATGATGCAACGATGGATGACATCATCGAGGCATCAAAAAAGGCGCAGGCACATGAATTTATTAATAAACTGCCACTCAGATATGAGACAAGACTGGAGGAAAACGGAGCAAACCTGTCGGGCGGTCAAAGGCAAAGGCTGGCTATAGCAAGAGCCATGCTTAAAAAACCGGATATATTGATATTGGATGAGGCTACGAGTAATCTTGATGCAATAACGGAAAGGGCACTTGACAAGACAATAAGTGAATTTTCAAAAGATGTTACAACTATCTTTATAGCACACAGACTCAGCACCATAAAAAATTGCGATAAGATATATGTGCTGGAAGATGGAAAGATTATAGAAAGTGGTGATCATGCATCATTGACAGCACTGGGTGGAAAATATGCGCAGCTTGTTAAACAACAGTCGCTTGATACTGTGGATGTTAAAGCAACCGCATAACTTCGATTATGAAAAGAGGAAAATTATGAAACCTATAATTGTGGATTTAAAGGATATAAGTGACAGTACGGAAGTATATGATTCTAAGCCAAACAGATTTGTGCCGTACACCATATATATAATATGTGCAATTCTGGCAATAGCCCTGATCTGGATGTATCTTTTCAGGATGGATATAGTAGTAAAAGCTGATAGTGTCTTTAGAGGTGACGATGACAGTACGGCAGTAAGCTGTGCAGTTACAGGAAAGATAACTAAAATGTCGGTAAAGGACGGACAGTATGTGAGTGAGGGGGACGAACTGTATGAGATAGATATTGAAAACCTTGGAAGTACTATCGAAGATTATAAGAGTAAACTTGATAGTGTGCAGCGGCGTCTTGACATGCTAAATGCATATCAGAAGAGTCTTGACGGAGATAATTCTGAATTTGATGCAATGTCTGATAACCAGTATTATTCAGAATTTAAAGACAGGAAAGAATTATTAAATACTTCAATTGATGCAGGAAAGGAAAAGGATAAAACTGGGGAGGTATACGATGAAAATATTACAGTTATCAATGATTCTATTGATAAATATAATGAAAAAATTAATAAACTTAACAATGTAAAGCAATGTATCGTATCTCGTAATAACACATTCGATCAAAACGATACATATTACTATTCAATAGTAAAAAGTTATATTTCATCATATGATTATACAGCACTTCAATATGACAATAAAAAGGATGAAACCACAATGGATTCATCACAACTGGCAGAGGTGGATACAGAAAAAAATCAGGCATTGTCTAATCTTGAGTCTAATGAGATTTCAACAATAGAACAGCAGATAGAAACTGCAAATGAACAGATAGAAAGCCTTAAATCTAATATATCCTCTGTAGAACTTCAAAAGAAGCAGACAGAAAATTCTAATAATACAGATGAGTCAGATATAAAGATTCTTACGGAAAAAGGAAATGTGTCGGCTGAAATTCTTACTTATGAGGATAAGAAGCAGGAGTATGAGGCTTATTTAAAAGATTATGATATAAAAAATAATAACTGTACCATAAAGGCAGGAACATCAGGGTATTTTTACACAAATAATGAAATCTCAAATGGAACATATATACAGGAAGGCGATTCCATAGGACAGATATATCCAAAGGAGCAGTCAGGTTATTATGCACAGGTGTATGTGGAAAATTCTGACATAGCAAAAATAAAACCGGATCAGGAAGTAAAATTTGAAATGGCTTCATATCCGTCAAGTGAATATGGATATTTTACAGGAACAGTAAAAGAAATTGCAAAAGATGTGACTGTAGACCAGAATACCGGTAATGCATATTACGTTGTAAAAGTAGAATGTAAAAATATGGAGATAAAGAATAAGGATGGAGAAAAAGGAAATCTGAAAAGTGGAATGGCTGCACAGGCAAAAATTGTTGTTGATGATGACAGTGTGCTGCATTTTGTGTTGGACAAGATAAATTTGGTGGATTAGTAAAATAAATAAGGTATATTCTGGGATTTCCGGTTTATATATAAATCCTATAAGCGCGCATAGGAAAAACAGTATTTTATAAGTAGTAGGAAGGAAAAAGAAAAATGAATGCTTTTGAGAAAATTTCAAATGAAGAAATGATGTGTATTGATGGAGGCTTTAATCCAGGGGTAATATTACCAGGTGTAGCAGCTGTATGGGTTTGCTATGAAATTGGTTATGCTGTGGGAAAGGCATTTGTACATGCCACATCAAGGTAAAATAGGAAGGAGTATAGCTGTCTCTTATACAATGAATAATGAATTTATGGTTATGGATGAAGAAGAACTTTTAGATGTTGACGGTGGTGCTGTTTGGCTTGTTGTTGGTGGTGTACTTGTGTGTCTTGGATGTTTTGCACTCGGAGCATATAACGGTTATAAAGATACTAAGGATCAGAAAAAATAAAAATCTAAGAGGTGTATTACATGCAAAAAATTATTAGTTGGTATATGGAACATAAAACTTATGGAAATATATTAATTATAGGGATAATTGGACTTATGCTATACAATATAGGATATGGAGTAGGTACAGCTATTTATAGAATTTTTGGTTGATTAGTAATTGTGTGGTGATGCACAAAAGTAATGGCATCAAATTTTATGTTTGATGTCATTACAATCAAAGGATAATTATGAGGAATATACATGAACAATAAAACTGGTGTATTTTTTATATATTTGAATTTGCAGCATATTTGGCTATAGCAATATATTTCGTTTCTACAAATAGCATATGTTTATTGAAAATTACAGTTTATAATGTTACGGTTATGGTGTAGCGGTAAACATAGTGATTAGTAGAGAAAGGCGATTAATATGGGAAAAGCAGAAAATAATTTTGAGAACAAATGGCTTGAAGAAAGAGAAGATGGATTTTTTTATACTATGAAAAGATTAAGTTTAAAAGATACTCAAGAAATAAATGCAGGAGCGACATATTCTGCAAAATGTAATTATTGTGGTAAAATATTTAAAGCAACGTACTGGCCATTTTTAATAAGTAAAGCCAGTGCTAAGGTGGCATGTGAGGGAAAATTACATAATCATATAATTAATTCACATTATGGAAATTTATAGTAAGGATTCTATGGGAATGTTCAATGAAAAGAAACATATCAATATCTTATCGGACAATTTGTGCAGGGATTTTTGTAATCATAAGTATTATAATACTTGCGATAAATGGAATTTCATTATTCAAATATGATAATGCCACGGATTATGAAAAGTCAGCTTTGCGTCCGGGCGAGTATGTCAAGTTCCAATTAATGGATTATCTGTCCAAACCGCTTGATAAATACAATTCAGACGTTTCTTCAGGACAGTGTGAGGTAGAGGTGACATTTTTCGGAGATTACTATGTATACAATATTCCATACATGGATAATACTTATGTGAGAGTAAAGGTATACGATAAGAATCTGGAAGAACAGATAGAGGGAAAGGTTGATTTAATTGGTAAAGTGTTGCCAGAAAAAGATGTTTCTATGGAATGGTATGAACAGGTGCCGGATTTTTCACTTAGCAGCTTGAAAAAGGGCATATGTATACAGGAAGTAGATTGCAAAAAGTATCAAAATATGCTTTGGCTTGGTGGAATTATGTTGTGTGTAAGTGTGGCTGTCCTGTTACACGATTATAGAGTGAATCGGGCCACTATTATTACGGAAGAGGGAAGGATTGCACATACAAATCTGCCTGATTATGATTTGGCGTATACTTTAGAGTATAATCTTCGAAAGTATAAGGAACTGGAGAAAATACAGATTCAGAACAGAAAGAAGATATTTTGGATAGTTTTGTTTGAACTGACAGGAGTATGGTTCTGCATAAATTTTTATTATTGGGAAATAAAAGTTATAGGTGTGGTGTTTATTCTTTGCGGGCTGAAAATAGGATGGAATATTTTTATTAATTCGGACTTGAGCGTGGCAGTAAGGTTATCAGAGTTGTTTGGTCTAGACACGGTTTCACAGAGAAAAGAGCATTTGTTATCATACATACATGAGCTGGAAAAGAGAGTATCAAGATAAGAAAGATATCGATACAGCGGAACATATAATTTTCTTGTAAGGCAAATTCCTATTACTGTCTCTTATACACATCTCCGAGTATCATAATGCTTATTGTGGCAATTGTCATATTGCACAGAAATAACAGCAACAAATAGTTGGAATTGTACGAGGAGAATAATCTAAAAATGAAAAAAATTAGCCGAATAAGTGGAGCTTTGCTTATATCTATGTTGTTTTCAAGCATATTGAGCGGTGTAGTATTAGTTATTATGGGAACTTTAAATTTACCACTAGATATGCAATCAATTAAGGTTATCTGTGGTAGCATCGCCAGCGTGGGATATTTTTATTTTTTCAGACTTTTTACTAAAGAAATCGGGAAAATCAATATAAATGAAATATCGTTAAATAAAAAATTCTCGGTTTGGGATGGCATCGGATATCTGCTCGTTTTATTGGGTGGCACAACAATATTGTCAGGAATTACAGATATTATACTTGAGTTTATTAAGCGATATCTGGTTCATACAGAAAATGTGGGTGTTGTTGAAAATTATATAGGAAATGTACCGGCATGGATACTCCTTGTATGTGTTGTAATCATTTCGCCTGTATTTGAAGAACTATTATTCAGAAAGGTGCTGTTGGAAGAATTGCTTCCATATGGCAAGATTACAGCAATTTTAATAAGTAGTATGCTTTTTGGTATGTTACATGCAAATCTGGAACAGTTTTTATATACCATTTTTATGGGAATAGTGTGTGCGAATATTGTACTTATTACAGGTAAAGTAAGGTATGCGATTTATCTGCATATGGCATTTAATTTATTTGGAGCGATAATATCGGGTTATATACCGAGCGGCAGATATACAATTTTAACAGAAATTATATTTGTAATAAGTGCTGCCATAATAGTGATACTTAAAGCCAAAACAATGTTTATTATTAAAGATGAAGCCAATGTTAATAAATTCAACTTAAAAAAGGAATTTTGTGGAATTGGTTTTATTATGTTTATGGTTTATTGGATTATTAGTTGTGTGGGGCGATAGCATATTAAAATTAAATCAGATATAAATTGGATATGTCATATCATTATTTTCTTTTATTGCATCGATTGTAATTATACCAAACCCAGTAGGAATACTAAGTGTATTGCTACTGTTTACTACATTATATAATGTAGAAATAAAAAAACAATTTACAAAAAAGTATACTACATAATAATATTATATAGTATAGTATATTGTGATATCGGAATAGCAGTTAATAGGATTGACCATGTTAATTATTTAAATAATGGATTCTCATTGTGTCTGTATATATTAGGAGTAATTATTATAGATATGATATATTCAGGACATTTTAAGAGAAAAAAATGATTCATATAATTGGCAAACAATGCTTTTATCGTGCATTGTTGGTGGTATATATGCTGTCTCTTATACAGTTTATTTTAGCTTTAGTTTATTCCCATTTTAAGAAAAATGAGTAATTAGTATTGCATAAAAAATTAATGAGAGATTATGGGGTATAGATATGAAAGTGGGTAGAATATATAAAATAAATGTAGGAGTTGCTTTATTATATTTTGTTATTGTTTTAGCTACGACTATACTAACAATGATTATGGGAGTAGCCAATCAGAATAATATGGCATTGAGAATTATATTATGCACGTGTTTTTCTATATTAATGATATTTATAAGTTTTGAAAATTACAAAGATGGAAAAAGCATTTTTGATAAAACAATAGAATCTAAAATAATAAAAATGTGTATTATTTTTTATTATATATTTTTAGCCTTATCTACGATGTTTTATATTTATGAGTCAATAGCGCAGTACAAGGCAAATGGGGCATATATTATGGTGGCAGCGACAACAATTATGTTAGATGTCGTTAACAGGTCTATTCATAAAGAAAATTTTGATAATAGCAAAATGGTATGATGAGGTAAAACAATATTGAATATGGAAAGAAAACAGGAACATGATTTTGATAACAAGTGGATTGAAGAGAGAACAAACGGATTTTGGAAATACTATGTAAAACATTTGGGTGGAGTTGTTATGATTATGTTTGGCATTTTCGTAGCATCATGCATTGCAAAAAAGGAAATAAATGCAATCTATTTACTTGTTTCAATGGTGGTTGCAGGGATATTTCCGTTTTTAGCATGGGCAATTAATGAGATCAGAATAAAAGCCAATGAAAGCAGAAATGGTAATGAAAAAAGAAAACAATAAATGGTATATTGGTTGGATAATCTTTCCGGCCTGGTACTTGATAGGAAAAAAATATATCATATTGCCTGTTATACAATCGGTATTTGAAGCAATGAGTTATTCGGATGCGTATCTGATAACAAACTATTTATGGAATCTTATAGCTATAGTTATTTTATTCAGCCTTTATGGAACTGGTATTGTAAGGGATATAAAACAGATAAGACAGTATGATATCAAATCAATAGCTTCGGGATATATCAAATCATTTGCTGTAATAGTATTGTTTACAATATTAGGTGGTATTATGCAGTTTATTTTGTCATCCGGAAATAATGAGCAAAGCATAAATGAAATTACGCTCAGAATGACAATGAAAGAACATTATTGGGCTATTATGATTCTTTCTGCATTTATAGGACCAATATTAGAAGAACTGATTTTTAGATGGTTTATATTCAGCTCTATCAATAAAAGTCTAATAATTAAAGTGATTGTATCATCAGTATTATTCGGATTAATGCATTTTATACCATCTATAGGGGCAATAAGTCTAAATGAGCTTTGTCTGCAAGCAATACAATATGTATTAGCCGGAATCGCGTTTTGTCTGGTTTATATAAAAAGAGGAAATGTTGTTTTTGGGATAGCAGCTCATATGAGCATCAATTTGATGCATAATTTAATGTATTTGGTTAATCAATGAATGCCGCATTTTAAAAGCTTGTTTGGTGATGGAAATTTATTAGATATAAATTAGCCAAAACAGTGTTTATTATTAAAGATGAAGCCAATGTTAATAAATTCAACTATTGGTTGTGCGGCAACGGGTGTAGGTATTGGAGGCGCAGCAGGATCTGTGCCAGGTGCAGTGATTGGAGGCGCTGTCGGTACTATAGTTGGAATATGGTAAAAAATATATAACAATAGGAGCGGAAGTTTATGGAATTAAATAGAACAATGATATTGCTTTCTGGTTGCTTTTTGATTGTTTGGTCTACTTTTAAATGGAAGATACCACATGTGATTTGGGATGTTAAATTAACCCGAGTATGTTCGGTAATTTTGGGATTATATAATATTATTTTAGCAATTTGCTTTGAAAAAGACCTAAGTATTTTTCTATTTATTGTAGATTTAATCCTCTATATGTTATTGGATATAGGATTTTTAATGGTTAAGCTGAAAAAAGATAAAAAGGGAAAGGTAAAAAATTTTCAACTTGGGATTTGTTCCATTTTTGTAATTTTGGCTATGATTATGGCATGTTTTAATTTGAATGAAATTTATTCTAGCATAATGATTTTATCTGGTATGATGATGGTGATATCAACTCCTTTTCAGGAAATGAAGTCGCTTCGTGAAAACAGTAACAATAGGTAGGAGACAATTGAAAGAAATATTATTTTCACATGATGACTCTAGCTTTTAATTCTTTAGTAAACTTACAGGTCAATTGTAGAAATGGGGGAGATATGAATAGCTCTTTATTATGCGATTCGCTTTACAGCTTTAAGCTTACGATAGGATTGCCCTGTGCCGGTGGTGATTGCCGCAACAGCAACCGCTAACAGACTTATAGGGGCAATTGTATTCAAGTTGGTAACAGATGATTTATTTCTTACCCACATACGTTCCTGCCCTGTATTTTTGAAACGTGAATTGTATCTTTCACATTGGAAGTAAAGAAGCGGAATTAGTTTGTATAGAGTTGGAAAATGAATCCGATAAAATTAAACAAATTGAACAAATTATAACCCAAAAGATGAAGCGAGAGATAATAATTGATAATGTAACTGAAAAAAAGTATTGTAAAAAGGGCAGAAACAGAGGAACAATAAAAGGATGAAATTTGATAAAACAATATTGAATAAAGTGATGATATTACCACTTGGTCTGGTAATATTATTCATTGTATACAGGACATTGGTCTTTTCTGTGATAATGAATTGTATACCGATCATGCAGGAACACTATATTATCGCGGAAACGATAAGAAATTGCATTGATATAATGACAATTGTAGTGCTTATGTTTATTTTTAAGGTAAAGACAGGCAGGGGTGGTGTAAAAGGATACTTGAAAGGTGTCGGGATTTATGGCTTGCCGGTGCTGATGTTTACTCTTTTTGAGATTGGAAATTCTACGCTTTGGATATTTGGTGGACATGCAGGACTGTATGGAAGCGGATTGATAGGATATATTGTAGTAAATGTGCTTTTATATATAACGGTTGGAATAGAGGAAGAATTGATGTTTCGATCGGTTGTTACTGAGTGCGTGCTTAGGAAGAATAGCAATATAATAGTATTTGCCAGTGTGTATTCGGGATTGTTGTTTGGTTTGGCACATATCACGAATTTTATATTTGATGCGGATATGACCATGTTTAATAAATGGTGCACAATGATTATGGCTTGTGTCTTTGGTTTTACATTGGCGGTCATTTTTCTTAGGACTAAAAGTATTGGTGCCGTTATTACATTGCACTTTTTATGGGATTTCGCGGATTTTATGAATCACATGATGATAGTGGAACGTTACAGATATGGTGGTTCGTACAATGCGCTTGCATTGCAGATACCTGTTCTGATAGTGATGCTTGTTATTGCGGTTTTTTGTATGTATAAGAGACAGATGAGGTTACAAAGCGTGTAAAAGACCATAAAAGATATCTATATAAATTTGGCAAAAATGAAAGGAGTACAAAGAGATGAAAAAATGTATTTTAGTATGGCAGGTGCCGGTAATAGAAGGAGAGCCGTATAATCCGGTGGAATATGCTGTCCATGTGAGAAAAGCAAAAAAGTTTGCGGAAGCATTGAATCGGTATTTTGCGGAAAAAAATATGGACTATAATTGTGTGCTGGACAAATCAGCCTGCAGTCTTGATGAGATATTTTCTCCACAATATCAGGCAGTGCTGTTTGCACCGGAGGCTAAAACAAGACAGTGGCTCTATAAAAAAGAAGTGCAGAATGAGACCGTGAAAAAGTATTATCTGGAATACATGGAGTACAATAGTGCGCAGATAGAAAAGGTGGCTGAATTTCTGAGCGAATAAACCGGAAATAACGCATTTAAGAATGAAACAACAAACATTTTGTGCTTTCGTTAAAAACTTGATATAAACATTTCTGTTTTTCGTTAAAAAGCAGGTATAAACATTTCTGTTTTTCGTTAAAAAATAGGCGAAAACATTTTGCATTTTCGTGAAAAGTGGTAGAATTGAGGTGGAAATATGCTATAATACTACCAAGTAAAATGAAATGAGGAATGCTGAATGATTTTTAAAAGAAAAGTTTATGACAAATTGATTGAGTGGAAAACATTGGCAGCAGGCACATCGGCAGTATTGCTTGAAGGGGCTAGACGTATCGGGAAAAGTACCATTGTAGAGGAGTTTGCAAAAAAGGAATATGATGACTATATGATTCTTGATTTTGCAAGAGAAAACCAGGATGTAAAAAATAATTTTGTCGAGAACATGAATGATCTGGATACTTTTTTCAGAAACTTATTTCTTCTGAAAGGAAAAAGTTTAAAAGGGAAGAACTGCGTGATTATTTTCGATGAGGTACAGTTGTTTCCGCAGGCACGGCAGGCGATAAAATATCTTGTCGCTGATGGTCGATATGAATATATTGAGACAGGCTCTCTAATCTCAATCCGGAAAAATGTAAAGGATATTCTGATTCCTTCGGAAGAGTACCGGATTAAGATGTATCCGATGGATTTTGAAGAATATTTATGGGCAATCAATGATGAGGTTACAATTCCTACGATCAGAGAAGCTTTTGAAAAAAGAAAGCCACTTGGAGATGCGATTCACCGGAGAATTATGAAAAGCTTTCGTACCTATATGGTTGTAGGTGGGATGCCGCAGGCAGTAGATGCTTATGTTTCAGGGAAAAGTTATGAACAAATTGATTTTGTTAAACGGAATATTCTGAGCCTTTACGAAGAGGATCTGGCAAAATACGATACAGAAAACAGGGAAAAAGCGTCAGTTATTTATCGAACAATACCAGAGCAGCTAGAGAATAAAAATTCACATTTCAAACTTTCTATGGTAGATAAAAATGCGCGTTATCAGAATTATATGGATGCGGTCAGCTTTATTTCTGAAGCAATGATAGGAAATGAGTGTATCAATGTGACAAAACCGGAGGTTGCACTGGAGCTGTTTGCGGACAGAAGCAATTTCAAATTATATATGGGTGATACCGGACTATTGGTTACACAGATTATGAAGAACCGGGACAGTACAGATGAAGATTTATATAAGGCTCTGATTATAGACAATCTGGGAATTAATCAGGGAATGATTGTTGAAAATATTGTAGCACAGATGCTCAGAGCAGCTGGACATGAGTTGTATTTTCATGAATATTTGTACGTGCCGGAGGGAACGACCAGAGAAAAGAAATATGAAATTGATTTTATGATTGTGAAGAAAAAGAAGATATGTCCGATTGAAGTAAAATCTTCAAACTATATGTCGCACAAATCATTTGACTATCTGCTTCAGAAATATCAGTTAAAGTGTGAGCACAGATTCATTATTTATACGAAGGATTTAAAATATCAGGACGGAATTATGTATATACCAATTTATATGACTATGTTACTGTAAGACGATTAGTCGGAATGAACTCATGTTTTTTCATTTTGTCAAGTACAAGCTTGATACCATTAAATTGAAAACAAAATTGTTTGCAGGCAGCAAAAGGGGGACTCTTTTTGCTGCCTTTTTGCGGGCTGTTTCGTATATAGCGATTCAGGGTGAAATTCCAATGATTAATAGTTTCAATCTATTTGGAAGAGAAGCAGATACTTCTTTTGGGTGGAATCTGATTCTTGTAAATGACGATTATCGTATTCCTCGTAATTATGAGGTAGAACTCACAGAATTATCAAATGGAGAAAAAGTGGATTCGAGAATCTATCCTCAGCTTCAGCAGATGTTCGATGATGCCAGAACTGAGGGACTTGAATTATTTGTAAGGGAAGGGTACAGGACAACCCAGAATCAGAAAAATATTATGAATGAGAGAATTCAAAAGTATCAGGATGAAGGCTATTCACGTTGGGAGTCAAAAGAACGTGCGGAGGAATATATCGAGTCGCTGAGGTGAAAATTATAAAAAATTAAATGAATATTAATTTTCCACTAACTTTTTATCACCTTAAGTTGTCTTATTATTATAGAGGACAAGAGAGGTGATATGAGATGATTGCTGATTTTTTATTAGTTCAGAAAATCAGAAACGGTGACAATCAAGCAGGTAATCAGTTGGTTGAAAAGTATTATTCTTCTATCTATCAATATTGTTATTTACATACTCATAATCAGGAATATGCGGAAGATATGGTACAGGAAACTTTTGAGAGGTTCTTCGGAGCACTAATAAGCGGGGCAGAGATCAAGAAGACAAAGAGCTATTTGTATAGCATAGCAGGGAATATTATAAAGAATAATTACAAGAAAAAGAAGGAAATGATGACAGACCAGTTGCCGGATATAGAAGATGAGAATCCGAAAAACATAGAAATCCGGATTGATATAGAGAGGGCTCTGGAGCAGCTCCCGGAAGAAATAAAAGAGATTGTAATCCTGTTTTTCTTTCAGGGATTAAAACAAAAGGAAATTGCTGATTTATTAAATATAAAATTGTCGCTTGTAAAATATCGTGTTTCAAAGGCAAAAGAATTGCTGGCAAAACAGTTGGAGGTGGAAAAATTATGAAGCAATATCAGAGAAAAATCGAGGAGTATAAATCCTTGATACAGAAGGAATATATACGGGAAACGGCTGTTGACACAGTAAAAGAGCGGTGTTCAGACATTATGAACAGACAGGATAACAGACGAGCATCATATTTTGAATTTTTATTTGAGCAGTTCAAATTTATCAAAAAGAGATGGTGGGTTCTGCAAGGAGGAATTTTAGTTCTGCTTTGGATACTGCTTGTGGACTCGGATGGGGGAGCAAATACAGAGAGAACACTGGGGACTATGTCAGTGATGTTTTCGGTAATGATCATACCGGAAATTTGGAAGAATCGGAGCTTTTCAGCAGTGGAAATTGAAAAAACAGCATTCTATTCACTGCGCCAGATCTGTGCTGCAAGGATATTGCTGTTTGCAGTGGTGGATTTACTTATGACTACCTTTTTTTTCGGTGTTTCAGTTTATACATTACAGATTTCGGCATACCGACTCATCATAGATTTCTTAGTGCCGTTTAATGTTTCCTGTTGTATCTGCTTCCGGTTATTGTACAGCAAATGGAATGATATGGAGTATATTGCTGTTTTCCTATGTATAGCATGTATACTTATCTGGACACTGATTGTATCGACAGATTCTATTTATCAGAGGATTTCGATGCCAATCTGGGGGAGCTTGTTGATCATATCGTTTGGTTATCTTATTTTTTGTGTTCACAAATCGCAATGTAACTGTGAAATAAACTGGGAGGTGAAGTCGGGTGGAACTGCAATTTAAAAATGTAACAAAAGATTATGGGAATGTACACGCAGTAGAACATGTAACACATTCTATGGGGAAAGGTGTATATGGATTATTGGGAGTAAATGGAGCGGGAAAAACCACTTTAATGCGGATGATATGTACAGCGATAACCCCAACAAGCGGAGAAATCTTGTGGAATGGAAAGGATATCTTTAGTCAGGGGGCATCTTATAGGGAAATACTCGGTTATTTGCCGCAGAGTTATGGGTTTTATCCTGATCTTTCGGTGTATGACTACATGCTGTATATTGCATCTATCAAAGGAATCAGGCCCATCATGGCAAAGAAAAGGGCATTAAAACTGTTGGAGCAGGTCGGAATGGCTGAAAAGAGGAAAAGAAAGATGCGGACTTTATCAGGGGGCATGATCCGGAGGGTCGGAATTGCCCAGGCGATGTTGAATGATCCGCGGATACTTGTGTTGGATGAACCGACAGCAGGTCTTGATCCGAATGAGAGAATCAGGTTCCGTAATCTGATCAGTGAATTGTCGGAAGATCGTCTTGTACTGTTGTCTACGCATATTGTGTCAGATGTTGAATATGTGGCAAATGAGATTATATTAATGAAAGAAGGAAAATTTTTCTATACAGGGACTTCAGATGAGATCATTTTGTCTATGGATATGTTCGTGTGGAATTGCATTATTCCTAAAAGTGAGTTGAACAATTATATGAAAAAATATCTGATTGGAAATGTAAGGACAGTTTCTGATGGAGTAGAGTTGAGAGTCCTTTCAAAGATGCCACCGACCGGAAATGCAGTACAGGTGGAGGCAACATTAGAGGATGCATTTCTTCTGTATTTTGGAGAAAAGGCAGGTGATAAAGATGATGTTCAAATATGAACTGAAAAAGATTTTTTCAAAGAGGATGAATAAGGTTCTGCTTGCGGCAGTACTTGTGATGACGGTTATTTATTCAGGTATGGCAATCGGGAGTATGAGCTATACGGATGCAGACGGACAGAGCCACACAGGTATTGACGCGGGACGGCTTCTGGCTGAAGATGTCAATCAATGGAAAGGGAAACTTACAACGGAGAAAATTTCCGAAGTGATAAATGATTACAAGACATTATCGGCTAAGTATCAAGATGAGATACCCAATACAGAATATGGTAAAACAGTACAGTCATATTACGATATTTATAGTTTTGTAATTGGCGTATTGACTCCGGATTCAGAATGGAATGAAGGTGCAGTGTATCAGCTCTCAGATGAACAATTACAGGACATCTATACAATCTATCAAGATAATATGAAGAAAATGGCAGAAGAGTACGGAACCACACCTGAAAAGAGAAGTTATCTGGAAAACGTTTATAAAAAGATAGAAATACCTTTTACGTTCGAAGCAAAAGGTTCCTGGGCTACGATGACAATGTACGCACAAACTTATGTACTATTAATGGCAGTGATCATAGGTTTTTTGGTAGCCGGTATATTTTCCGGAGAGTTCCGCCCCGGAACAGAGGATGTTTTTTTTGCTACAAAGTACGGGAGATCGAAGGCAATAAAAAACAAGATTATTGCAGGAATCTTCGTGTCAACGGTTATCTATTGGATCGGAGTAGGGATATTGTCTCTTATCTCATTTGCAGTAATGGGAACGAGTGGATTTTTCACACTGTATCAGATTGATGATCCATATAGTATTTATGTTATGACATATGGAGAATATTATTTGCTGATACTTGTGGGCGGATATATTGCAACGATGTTTTGTGCTGCACTGACAATGCTGGTGACAGTTAAGATGCATACACCGAATCTGGCGGTTTGTATCCCGTTTTTCCTGCTTTGTATGATACCGTTTATCGCAAGAGTATTACCGGCATTTGCTGCTTTTTTCAATTTGTTGCCGACTGTATTGACTAATATTCTTAATGTAGTGAGGTCGCCAATTCTTTTTCAGATTGGTCCGTTTGTATTTCGTCAGATTTCGTTCTTGATGTTCTTATACATCTTACTATTTATTGTACTGTTGCCTTTAATATATAGAGGTTATAGTCGATATGGGTTAAGGAAGAAATAGTATGACAAATGTCTGCTATCCTTTTAACTCAGTGCGAAACGCTTGCGGCTCACAACTGTGAAGGTACTGAACAGTTACATAAAATTATAATAAATAGCATATTATTATTGACATACTAATGATGATTACTTATGATGGAAATTGCTAAAAAAATGTCAAGGAAACATATAAACGTGAAAAAACAAAATCCAATAGCCTTGTTACCAATAGCAGTATTTCTCGTACTGTATCTGGGATTGGGAATACTTTTTGAATATATAATGAAAATTCCGATGGGATTTTATAATGTGCCCATCATAATAGCATTCCTCGTGGCAATACTGGTGGCATGTCTGCAGAATCGTAGTGTGAAATTCGACCAAAAGCTAGAGATAATGGCACAGGGACTGGCTGATAAAAATATCATAACAATGCTGCTCATTTTCCTTACCGCGGGAGCATTCGTGGGTGTAGTAGGTCGAAGCAGTGCGGAGAGCGTGGCATATTTCATGCTGTCACTGATACCGGCAAGGTTCGCGGTGATGGTGCTTTTTGTTGTGGCATGCTTTGTGTCTATTGCGATGGGGACATCGGTTGGAACCATAACACTGATTGTGCCGATAGCGGCAGCAGTATCGGATGCATCGGGTTTTGGTCTGCCGCTTTGTATAGGCTCCGTAATGGGTGGCGCGATGTTCGGAGACAACCTTTCCTTTATATCAGATACGACCATTGCCGCATGTAACGGACAGGGCTGTCAGATGAAGGACAAGTTCAGGGAGAATTTTTTCATTGCACTTCCGGCGGCAGTAATGACGCTGGTTGTTATAGCAATTTTGTCATTCAGGACAGATATCGCGGGCGCTGTATCGCAGGAATATCATCTGTTGCAGATAGTACCGTATATTCTCGTGCTGTTCGGTGGAATTGCCGGAATAAATGTATTTGTAGTGCTTATAATAGGAATCATATCGGGAACGGTCATAATGCTCGCAACAGGAAATACAGCACCATACGATCTGCTTACCAATATGGGAAGTGGAGCGTCAGGCATGTTTGAAACCTGTATGGTTGCAGTGCTTGTGGCAGCCATGTGTGCGCTGATCCGTGAATATGGTGGGTTTGATGCCCTGCTTTCGGGTATTTACAGGACGTTCAGGGGCAAACGAGGTGGACTGCTCGGTATGGGACTTCTGGTAGGACTTATCGATATTGCCACTGCCAACAACACAGTTGCTATAGTTATGGCAAATCCGATAGCAAAGGAAATGGCTCAGAAATATGACATAACCCCACGTAAAACAGCGTCTATACTGGATACATTTTCGTGCATTTTTCAGGGGATGATACCATATGGAGCGCAGATGCTCGTGGCCATATCGGCAGTACACGAGCTGGGGCATGATGTGTCAGCCTTTAATATACTGCCGTATCTGTTGTATCCGATGTTTCTGCTGGTAAGCTCGCTGGTGGTGGTTTTTGTTGTTGAAAATGGGAGAAAATTTAATTGAAAAAGAAGTTTAAAGCGAAAAAATAATGAGGTTATAAATGAAATGCCGGATAGAAATATGATATTTCATCCGGCATTTATTATGTGAAATTTAGGCTGCATTTTGAAAGTCAATTACAGTTATTTCTGGTAGCATGGATTTTAGTTTTGATATAATGGACTCGATTTTTTGCATTGTGGAGCCATTAATAAACTCTTCACCACACTGTGAACATTTTTGGCATGGAACATTTTTTATAATAATATAACAGTTTTTATATGCAGTCATATAAGTTGTGGTACTTTTGACAGTATCACCTTTGCACAGGAAGCATTTCATAATATCAATTCTCCTTTCTTGTTTTTAAATCGGACTCCCATTTGTCTGAAGACGGGTAGTATGCGGTGATAATCCAGAGCTGTTCGTGATTGGAACCGACTACAACATGTAATGGACATTTTGTATTCAGATTTCCAAGTGTTAAGCAACTGGGATATGGATAGTCATTAGGGTATTCCTCAATTATTTCACCGGTCATGATACATGATATGACATCGTCAATGAGGATACCACGTTGCTCAAGTCTTTTTGACGCATGCAGTGTTAAATAAATATTGTCGGGAGTACACAAACCTCTAAGTTCATCAATTGTAAGACACATCTGTTATTCTCCTCATATGAATTAATTATAATTATAGTAGTATTTGGAGAGATTAGCAATGCTATTCTAAAAATTCACTAATTTACATTAATTAACCTTAATTAACTCCTTGACAATCATTTATGACAAGAAGCTCGATTATGTTATAAAGCTGCGTGAATATCCACATAATAAAAAGGGAAAACGTAGCACGATTATGGATATGTAGTGACAAAACATGAAAAGGTGGCTGAATTTCCGGGAAACAGTCACGAAATAAATACGATTAAACAGGTGGGAATAGGGGTGTTTTTGAAAAAAAGCATAAAAAATACTACATACGTGTTATACTACATTATATAGATGTCGTATGAAATATGAACGATAAACACATAAATAAACACAGGATATGAGAAGTAATCGCAATCACAAATATATTTTGTGAAATACAACAATTGCTTTCTCATAGGAAAAGGAGATAGAAATGCCGGAAAACAGTAGCTGTAGCAGCGCGGGAAGCTGCACAAAATCAAGCTGCGAGGGCTGTCCATCACATAATGGCGGACCACAGAGCTTCCTCGTAGAGCAGAATAAATTTTCAAACATCAAGCATGTAATAGGAGTTGTCAGCGGAAAGGGCGGAGTAGGAAAATCATTCGTCACATCCTCACTGGCGGTAAACATGGCAAAGAAGGGCTACAAGGTAGGTATCCTTGATGCCGATATCACAGGACCGTCAATACCAAAGATGTTTGGCGCACATGACCAGATACTCGGAGACGAAAACGGCCTGATGCATCCGTATGAGACAAAAGAGGGCATCAAGCTCATCTCAGTAAACCTCCTCATGGACAACGAGGAGGATCCGGTTATTTGGAGAGGCCCAGTCATTGCCGGAGTAGTAAAACAGTTCTGGAACGAGACAGCATGGGGCGATATAGACTATCTATTCGTTGATATGCCACCGGGAACAGGAGATGTACCTCTCACCGTATTCCAGTCCCTCCCGGTAGATGGAATCGTAATCGTCACATCACCACAGGAGCTTGTCAATATGATTGTCAAAAAGGCCTACAACATGGCAGAGGCAATGCATATCACAGTGCTTGGTGTGGTAGAAAACTTCAGCTATCTCAAATGCCCTGACTGCGGCAAGGAGATAAAGCTTTTTGGAGAGAGCCATATAGACGAGATCGCCAAAGAGCTTTCAGTACCGGTACTTGGCAAGCTGCCACTCGATACATCATATGCAGCTATCGCCGATAAGGGAGATTTCTACAGCATAGAAAACGACCATCTCGCAAAAGCAACAGAAGTACTTGAGCGTATTTAAATATTTCGTAATGAAGCAGGCATATATCCGCCGGGTGCGGTATATATGCCTGTATTTAATAGAAAACCTTCAAGCATAATTCGTACAGAATCTTAATCGCATAGCGTAGCTGCTGGGTGTGTGGTCTGCGGCACCTGAATCTGTGGCATTCGCCTTGCACTGCCAAATATTAAACTTTCTTTAAATATGCGATTTCCCTATTTACATTTCAATCCATTGGCTTCATAATCATATTACCCACGGATTAAACAATAGTTTTTATACTCAAAATTTACGAAAACAACCAAAATAGGGAAAAAGAGTTAATTTTATTATCAATATTTACCCAAAAACAATAATTTTAACGTCAATTTTTATAAAAAAATGCCCTTGTTTTTGTGCATATTTTTGTCTATATTATCATGTAGTAAAGAGAAGGTAAAAGAAAGGCAAATAGGAGGAAAATATGAAGAAAATATTTGATGTATTGAATGTCATTAAACAAAAGCTCTTTGTAAAGAAAGACAAGATTCATTCAGAAAAATATTATCGCAGAATTGATTTTTTAAATAAATATTCGCTTTTATTCCATGCAATCATAGCTATGGCTATCGTATTTATAGTGGAGATTATCTCGCGCAGGAGCTTTATCTCTGCATGTAAGTTCGTAGATGCACATACACTTGCGTTCATGTACAACTCATTTTTAGTGTTTGTATCATTTTCACTTGTGTATCTGTTCAGGCGCAGAGCTTTTGCAAGGGTAATAATTACAGGCTTTTGGACTATCCTCGGAATCATCAACGGCTGTGTGCTTTCAAACCGTGTCACACCGTTTGGTTATACTGATTTAAAGTGTATTCCGGAGCTTTTAGCCATGAACAATACCAGCTATTTCACAGCGCAGCAGGCTACAATAGTTGTAGTTGGACTTGGTGCATTTGCACTGTTTCTTGTGGCACTTTTTATCAAGGGGCCTAAATATACAGGCAAAATCCGTTATGCAGGTGTTTCAGTAGCATTTTTAGCATTGCTTTTCGTAGCAATCCCTGTCACAACCAATGTGGCACAGAATACCAATGTGGTTGCCAGCTACTATTCAAATATCGCCCAGGGCTATGATGATTATGGCTTTGTATACTCATTCTCATCTACTGTAGTGGACCGTGGAATGAAAAAGCCGGAGGACTACAATAAGCAGAATGTGGAAGATGTAGAGCAGAAGGTCAATTCTCAGAAGCAGACCACCACAGTGGACGGAAAGACAGGTCCAAACATCATCTGTGTGCTTTTAGAGTCATTCTGTGACCCGGACGAGATTAATTTCCTTCAGGTGAATGAGGATCCTATTCCTACATTCCATGAGCTTGAGAAAGACTATTCAAGCGGATATCTGAATGTACCTGTAGTCGGAGCAGGAACTGCTAACACAGAGTTTGAGATGCTTACAGGACTCAGCATGCAGTATTTCGGTACAGGAGAGTATCCATACAAGACTATCTTAAAGCAGACAGATTGCGAGAGCATTGCCTCTGATTTATCTAAGATTGGATATGCAACACATGTAGTGCACAACAACGGTGGTAATTTCTACAGCCGTACCAATGCATTTTCTAAGATGGGCTTTGATACATTTACAAGCAAGGAGCTCATGAATATCACAGAGTACACTCCAAACGGAAGCTGGCCTACAGATGATATTCTCGTCAGTGAGGCTATGAAGACCTTTGATGCTACACCGGATCAGTCTGATTTTACTTATATCATCACAGTTGGCACTCACGGTGACTATCCAAAGGAGCCTGTTATTGAAAATCCTACATACACCGTATCAGGTGTTGAGGACGAGGGCATGAAAAATGCCTGGACATATTATGTAAACCAGCTCAACGAGGCTGACCGCTTCATCAAGGAGCTCACAGATGAGCTTTCTAAGAGAGATGAGGACACCATCGTTGTTATGTTTGGCGATCACCTCCCTACAATGGGACTTCAGGATTCTGATATGAAGTCAGGTGATATCTACAAGACAAAGTACATCACATGGAACAACATGGGACTGCCAAAGGAGGATGCTGACCTTTATGCTTACCAGCTTCTTGCCCAGACTACAGACACTGTAGGTATCCATGAGGGAACTATCATGAACTATCATCAGACTCAGATGAACAGTACAGATGAGGCATCATATCAGGATGGACTTGACCTGTTACAGTACGATATCCTTTATGGAAAGCGTTACTGCTACAACGGTACAGATTTATATCCGGCTTCAGATCTTGTCATGGGAATTGACAAGGTGGACATCACAAATGTGTCTGATTCATCGACCGGTGATACAGTATATATTTACGGTCACAACTTTACCAACTGGAGTAAGGTTTATATCAACGACTCCAAGGTGGCTTCGACTTATCTCTCAGCAGGTGTGCTTGCTATCAAGAAGGAAGACATCAGTGATGGTGATGAGATAACTGTGTGCCAGGTTGGATCTAGTGATACTATTTTCAGAAAGTCTGAGAATGCGTATACATATGTGGATCCTGCAGTGGAGCACGACAGTGAGTCGGAGACAGATGAACCGACAGAGAACCAGTAGATTTTAATGAATTTTTTCTTGGGTGGACGGGGCGCAGGTCCCGGGTCCCAGTGTGGAGTAGCGGCGTGTACTCTCGCGTTCGCTACGCTTCGCAGCCAAGATTCTGTACGAAATTATGCTTTTTAGGGTTTCTATGCTTGACGAAACCGGAGTATATGCGCCGTCCATGGCGCATATAATCCTTGCCCCGCCGTCCTTGGCGGGGCATTTCTGCGTTTCATGGGCATAATTTCTACAGTATCTAGGCAGCTTCGCTATGCGCTCACACGAGAGCACACGCCGCCACTCCACACCGAGACCCGGGACCTACGCCCCTTACGTTGTGGTAAAATTGTCGCGTGTGTTACGCTTCGTGCTTGTAAAATGTAGGTATGGTGTGTCTTAAGATATAATTAATGGGTTGAAAATTGTGTATATTGATGATACAATTTCTACGGTTAAGAGTTTGGTAGGATTTACGGACGTGACAGATATCTGCAGGCCGGTGATGTATACCGAATTTAATACTTTAATTGTAGAAATTAAGAATCTAAGTATGGAGGTGAATTTCATGGACAGTAGTGATGGTCTTGGGCGAAGTAAGAACAACATCGGTGCTGATATACAAGTGAGTATTGTATTGGCAGGCATAGTGGATTCTGTCCGTGGAAGGATTCATCACCGGACAGTTTTTAGAGGTACAGTGTAGGCATATTAAGGAATATCGGCTTACGCCGTGCTGTATTTTGCTGTGCACAAATGCATACTTGTTTATATATCAGAGCACCGTTAGGTGCTTTTTTCGTGCGCAAATTTATTGAGTGCACGGGTTTCGTCCTTTCTATCATGGAGTAATTTTTATGTTCCAAAATCCCGGGATTTTGGAGAACCACATATGTTTATTTTATGTGGAGAATGCTATCGGAAATGAGAAAGGAGAGAAATGGAGATGAATACAAAGAAATACGAAGAGCTTCTTGTTCTATTGAGAAGCCACAAAACGGATAAGGAAATTCTGGAGGTTTTGTCAGACTATCATGAGAATGATATTGCTGATATGCTTGCAGGAATGAACGAGAAGGAGCGCAAACGTCTTTACAGGCTCCTTGGAACACAGCGGACAGCGGAGATTTTTGCATATCTTGATGAGCCGCAGGCCTATTTTGATGAGCTGTCTGTGGAGCAGGCTGCCAGGGTAGTATCGCTGATGGATTCGGATGATGCTGTCGATTTGCTTGAAAATCTGGAGGATGAGGACAAGAAGGAGATTGTAGAGCATCTGGATGAGGAAGCGGAAAAGGATGTCAGGATGCTTCTGTCATATGACGATGATGAAATAGGCAGCTATATGACAACCAACTACATCTGTATTCCGGGTGGCCTGACAGTGAAGCAGGCTATGAGCCAGCTCGTGAGGCAGGCGGGCGAAAACGACAATATCATGACTATATATGTGGTTGATTCAGATGAATGCTTTGCGGGAGCTATCGATTTAAAGGATTTAATCACAGCCAGGGAGGGCATGAATCTGGAAAGCATTATAGCCCATTCATATCCATATGTGCTCGACCATGAGAAAATCGATGATTGTATCGACACAATCAAGGACTACGCTGAGGATTCAATTCCGGTGCTCTCAAAGGATAAGCATATCCTCGGAGTCATCACATCTGATGATATTGTAGAGATGGTAGACAATGAGATGGGTGAGGACTATGCAAAGCTCGCCGGACTGACCGCAGAGGAGGATCTGAAGGAGACCACACTGCAGAGCATGAAAAAGAGAATGCCATGGCTTATCATCCTGCTTTTTTTGGGAATGATAGTGTCTTCCGTAGTCGGAATATTTGAGAATGTGGTAGCGGCTTTGCCGATAGTCATCTGCTTCCAGTCGCTGGTACTTGACATGGCAGGAAACGTAGGAACACAGTCACTGGCTGTCACAATCAGAGTGCTCATGGATGAGAATCTAAGCGGTAAGCAGAAGCTTTTGCTTGTAGTAAAAGAGGTAAGAATAGGCCTTGTAAATGGTGGCTTGCTTGGAATAATGGCACTTGTATTTCTGGGAATATATGTGCATCTGTTCAAGGGCTACACATGGCTTGGAGCATTTGCGGTATCAGGCTGTGTAGGAGTTTCACTGCTTGTGGCAATGGCAATTTCAAGCCTTGTGGGCACAGTGATTCCGATGTTTTTCCACAAGATAAAGATTGACCCGGCGGTTGCGTCTGGTCCTCTTATCACTACAGTGAATGATCTGGTGGCAGTTGTGACCTATTATGGACTGGCATTTCTTTTCCTGATTGAGTTGTAATATTGGTCGTAGTACATAAACATTTAGAATACAGGAAATAAAAGGATAATTTGTAATTTGTGTTTTGGATGTAAATCCGCTATACTATTGATGTAATATTGCGGATTTGTTTCTATAGAAAGAGGGTAAAATATGCCTGAGATATCATTATTTTATGGGATTAGAGTCACTATGTATTATAATGACCATATGCCACCACATTTTCATGCTGAATATAATGGACATAAAGCATTAGTAGATATTAATAATATACAAGTAATAAGAGGCTCTTTGCCGAATAAACAATTACGATTGATATTGGCCTGGTGTACGATTCATCAGGATGAATTAATGCAGAATTGGGAATTGGCCAAGGACATGAAACCATTGAACAAAATTAATCCACTTATATAATGAGAGGTGAAATATATGAATGAATATTTTCCTACAGTTGTACAGGTAATACCTTTAGATAATTATCATGTACAGGTTTTCTTTGATGATGGTAAAATAGTTGATTATGATACAACACAGGATCTTAAATCTTCAATTTTTGAGCCTTTGAGAGATATTGAAAATTTTAAAAATGCATGTACGGTAATGAATGGAACGCTTGCATGGGATATTTCCGGAAAAATGGATGAAAGTGATTGTATAGATATTGATCCATTTACATTGTATGAATTGAAGGCTATTAATAGCCTGATTGCGTAAGATTAGAACCATTTTCACGTATCACAGCCTTACAATCCTTTTTAAAGCATGCAATGAGTTTTTATTGGCTTTATTTGGTAACTAGTGTATACTATTTGCATATAACAGCTTCGTTAAGCAGATATAAATACACATAAAAGAAAGGTATAATCATGGACATCGTATTAGGAAATTACAAAGGATTAAAGGCAAACATCCCTTATATTGCATATACAGAGGAGGATGTTAATTCACAGATAGCGACACTTCTTTCAGGAAATCCTGTCAGAGAGCAGAAAACAGGCCCGTTAGCAATGGGCGACACGGCAGTAATCGACTACGAGGGCTTTAAGGACGGAGTTGCGTTTGAGGGCGGAAAGGCTGAGAAATATCCTCTGGGAATTGGTTCAGGCTCTTTTATTCCGGGCTTTGAGGAGCAGCTTGTAGGCATGGAAATCGGTGAGGACAGAGACATCAATCTCTCATTCCCTGAGCAGTATCATGCGCCGGAGCTTGCAGGCAAAGCGGTTGTTTTCAAGGTTAAGCTGCACGAGATTTACAATGAGAAGGAAGCAGAGCTGAACGATGAGTTTGCAGCATCTCTCAATTTCCCTGAGGTACAGTCAGTGGAGGATTTAAAGAAATATATCAACGAGTATCTTGAGTACCAGGTAGAGGCAAGAAAGGCTGATGTGGCAAGAGAAAAGCTCTATGACCAGATTCTTGAAAGCAGCTCATGTCTTGTTCCTCCACAGGCAGTAGAGACAGCGGTAAATATGCAGCTTCAGCAGATGGCAGCATCATTTGCACAGCAGGGTGTGGCTATGGAGCAGTATCTTCAGATGACAGGCAAGACTATGGATAGCTTAAAGGATGAACTCAAGCCGGTAGCACAGAAGCAGGTCAAGCTTGAGGCTGTTCTCGATGAAATCATCAGAGTGGAAAATATCACTGTATCTGACGAGGAGATGGATGAGCAGTATGAGCTTATTTCACAGAAGTATGGTCAGCCTGTTGACGTTGTAAAGCAGGTGATTCCAAAGGCACAGCTCAAGCCGGATTTACTTCGTATGAAGGCATCACAGCTCATCATAGATGCGGCTGAGATTATCATGGAAGAAAGCGGAAAATAATGTATAGAATATTTTTGGTTGAGGATGACGAGACCATAGCAAAGCTTGTCAGAAGACATTTGGAAAAATGGGATTATGATGTGCATGTGGTGCAGAAATTTGATGCTGTAATGTCAGAATTTGCATCATTTGATCCGCATCTTGTGCTTATGGATATCGGTCTGCCGTTTTACAATGGGTATCACTGGTGTACGGAAATCAGAAGGGTATCAAAGGTTCCTGTGGTTTTCCTGTCATCCGCTGCTGATAATATGAATATAGTGATGGCAGTCAGTATGGGGGCAGACGACTTTATAGCAAAGCCGTTTGACCTCGATGTGCTGACCGTAAAGATACAGGCTATCATCAGGCGCTGCTATGATTTTGGCGCAAACAACAGTGTTTTGGAGCATAATGGTGCCATGCTCAATATATCTGATGCCACCATAACCTATGACGACAAAAGGCTCGAGCTTACAAAGAATGAGCTCAAAATATTGCAGACACTTTTTGACAACAAAGAAAGGATTGTATCACGCAGCCTTCTAATGGAAAAGCTGTGGGAGAGTGATGCGTATGTGGACGAGAATACACTTTCGGTGAATGTCAACAGGCTGCGTAAAAAGCTGGATTCTATAGGGCTTGAGAGCTTTATTGTCACAAAAAAGGGGCTTGGGTACAGGCTGGGGTGAGAGGTCATGGCAAAAATACAAAACAAACCGCATCTGACAAATTTTATAAAACAAAACTATATATGGATTCTGATGATAGTCACAATGTCATGTATCCATTTGCTTTACATGTACCTGATTGGTGCGCGCAAACAGGATCTGATGTATGCGGCAGTGCTTGATGTAATACTTCTTCTGATAACAGTTTTGGTTGGATTTTTCAGATATAGCAGCAAGGTAAAAGCTCTAAGCAATGCTTTAAAGCGTCCGGTTGAGGAACAGGCACAGCTTCCGGAAGCAACAGATGATGTGGAGATACTTTATCACCGGCTGCTGGAAAATCAAAGTATTGCAAGAAGTGAGTCAGAAAGCAGTGCTGCAATCAGACAATCACAGATGAGAGATTATTACTCTATGTGGGTGCACCAGATAAAGACTCCGATATCGGCTATGAAACTACTGCTTGAGGCAGAGCGGGAGGAGCTTGGGCAGCTTATATGTGATGATGAACAGAGTCAGTGCCATATAGGCGATATGACCGGTGGGAATATCGGTGCTGCCGGATTAAATGCTGCTTTGAAACAACAGGCTGCACTTACAGAGCTGTCAGATAACATGGACTCGTTTGAGGACGAATTGTTCCGCATAGAGGAATATGTCAGTATGGCTTTGCAGTATCAGCGTGTGAGCAGCACCGAAAATGATTTTGTGCTTGAAAAAGTCAGTGTGGATGGTGTCATACGTGATACCATTAAAAAATATGCAAAAATTATGATACGAAGGCATATTGGGATAAATTATTCAGGAACCGGGCAGGAGGTATATACTGACGGAAAATGGCTTGCATTTATGCTGGAACAGATACTTTCAAATGCCATAAAATATACACCGCAGGGGGTTGTTACAATAGAAACTGCAGAGGAAAAAGACCGGTTTTTTATTACAATAAAGGATACCGGAATAGGAATCAAAGCCGAGGATCTGCCACGCGTTTTTGAAAAGGGCTACACAGGCTACAATGGTCATGCCGATAAGAAGGCTACGGGAATTGGGCTTTATCTGTGCAGGCAGATGGCAGACAAGCTGGGGCATACAATCCGCATGGAGTCAGAGATTGGAAAAGGAACTAAGGTGTGGATAGGGTTTGATCTGGATTATGCGGATGTGAGAGATTAGGATAAATCGGTGTAATAAGTTTGACTGGAAATTGTATCCAAAATCATATATAATAATATATTATGAGAAATAAAAGAGTATGCGATTATATAGCGGAAGCTATTCAGAATGAAATTTTATCAGGACGTATGTCATCAGGAGTGCCATTGCGACAGGAAGAGCTTGCGGATAGTCTCGGTTATTCGAGAATACCAATCAGGGAGGCATTGCAGATACTTGAGTCGCAGGGATTGGCAAAGAGACTGGCAACAAGGCATGTGGTGGTTGCTGATTTTTCGGACGAGGTGATAACGGAAATCTATGAGCTGCTTTCAGATGTGGAGATAAAACTGCTAAAGGGAATGCTGCAGTCTGGTATATGTTTGTGGGATAAAGCGGTCAGTGATAACAGTGAGCAGCCCAATTGCGTACATGAGCCATCTGCTATAAATGAAAAATTGTCTGCAGAGCTGCAGTTTCATGAGACAATTATATCCAATAGTCATAACGAGTATTTTACACATATTCTTGAAAATGGTCTCTGGTGCTATATCAGGTTTGCGGTTGAAGAGACGGCAGCAGGCAGGGAAAATGCGCGAAGACTTGAGCTGTTATCGAAAATAGCAGAGGCATATTCGGATAAGGATATAAATATTGTCAGAGAACTGTTGGGAGAATATTTTGGAAGTCTTTGTGAGGCTGTTATAGCAGAGAGGGAAGAAAGCAGCAGGTAATTGGTGACTTATTTTATACTGAATAATGACAGATGATTCGGAAGCATATAAAATTAAAAGATAACAAGAGGAAAAGTAATTATGATAGGACTTAAACCGATAAAGATTCCGTCAGCGAAGGAGCGTGTAGCATCGGAGCTGCGCAAGGCAATTTTGTCAAAACAGCTAAAAGAGGGAGAAAATCTTACACTGGAAAGTGTAGCGCAGCAGCTTAATGTATCTATAACTCCCGTGCGTGAGGCTTTTCAGATATTAGCGCATGACGGACTTATCAAGCTAAGACCGAATAAGGGAGCAATAGTACTTGGAATTACAGAGACGTACATAAGGGAGCACTATCAGATTAGAGGCATACTCGAGGGCGCATGTGCAGGTTTTGCTGCTTCACCTGATATCGATATCAGCAAGATAGAGCAGTCATACCTGGATGCAAGGGAGATGACAGCTTCCGGAGATTATAGCAGATATGCGGATTTAAACCGTGAGTTTCATAGTGAAATCTGGGCAGCATCCGGCAACAAAAAGATGCAAAATATGATCGCAGAACTGTGGAACGGACTTTCAATGGGCAGCATGGTCACAGAGGAGGAATATGCGGGCATTTCTATAAAGGAGCATGAGGCTATATACGAAGCAATCAAGGCTCATGATGTGCAGCTTGCACAGCGGAGGATGTATGAGCATATCATGCGTAGTCGTGATGATATGCTGACATATTATGTGTAGATGTAAGTTATTAATTTAACACATTACTTGTAATAGATGCACAAATTGAATAGGTGGAATATATATAAATTGCCGAAATTGTCAAAAAGGTATTGACGATTTCGGTTTTTTGTTATATCTTATACTCAGAAATTGGATACAATATCAAATATCAAATGTTAAGCGGAGGAGGAAAATGATATGAGTCCAGCAACAATAACACTTTTATTCTTATTGTTTGCCGTTGTGATGTTCGTGTGGGAAAAGATTCCACTTGGGGTTACATCCATGATAGTATGTGTCGGTCTTGTTGTCACAGGAGTACTTGATTGGAAAACAGCCTTTTCGGGATTTATTGACAGCAATGTAATTCTTTTCGTAGCGATGTTTATCGTCGGAGGAGCATTGTTTGAAACCGGTATGGCAAACAAAATTGGAGGAGTGGTCACACACTTCGCCAAAACAGAGAGGCAGCTTATCATAGCAATCATGGTGATTGTGGGACTGATGAGCGGAGTACTTTCAAACACAGGAACTGCAGCAGTTCTCATTCCGGTAGTTATCGGAATTGCAGCAAAATCAGGATACTCGAGATCGAGACTTCTTATGCCACTTGTTTTTGCAGCAGCCATGGGTGGAAATTTATCTCTCATCGGTGCACCGGGAAATCTCATAGCACAATCAGCTATGGGAGAGATTGGACTTAGCTTTGGATTTTTCGAGTATGCAAAGGTAGGACTTCCGATACTTATAGCAGGTATTCTGTACTTTGCATTTATAGGATACAAATTCCTGCCTGAAAAGCAGGGCAGTACGGAAAGCTCATATGATGAGCAGAAGGATTTTTCAAATGTCCCTAAATGGAAACAGATGATGTCATTGATTATCTTAATCCTTACACTTTTGGGAATGATTTTCGAGGACAAGATTGGCATAAAGCTTTGTGTCATCGGCTGTGTCGGAGCACTTGCCCTTATCATTACAGGCGTTATCAGTGAGAAAAACGCACTTAAATCAATAGATTTGAAAACCATTTTCTTATTTGGTGGAACTCTTTCACTTGCATCGGCGCTTCAGGAGACCGGGGCAGGCGAGGAAATCGCAACAGCGGTTATCGGTATACTTGGCAAAAATCCATCACCATACGTTCTCACATTCGTAGTGTTCATGCTTTGCTGTGTACTTACGAACTTTATGTCAAATACCGCCACCACAGCACTTATGGTTCCGATCTGCGTATCAATTGCCACAGAGATTGGAGCTGACCCGAGTGCAGTACTTATGGCATGTGTTATCGGTGGTTCATGTGCATACGCCACACCTATCGGTATGCCTGCCAACACAATGGTCATTACAGCCGGAGGATACACCTTCAAGGATTATGCAAAGGCCGGTATTCCGCTTATAGTAGTGGCGACCATTGTAAGTATGGTCTTACTGCCGATTTTCTATCCGTTCTTCCCATAAGAACGGATGGGAGTGGGTAAACAATAAATTAATATTTAATTATTTACAAGATTTATATTAGGAGGAAAAACTATGTCAAACGAGAAACAGGTAGAACAGCTTACCACCTATATGGCAAATTTTATCGCTCATATAGCAAAAAAATTACCGGATGATGTCATTGCAAAACTGACAGAACTCCGTGACAAAGAGGACAGTCCTCTTTCAAAAACAATCTATGATACAATGTTTAGAAATCAGGAGCTTGCGGTAAAACTTAACCGCCCAAGCTGCCAGGATACAGGAGTACTTCAGTTCTGGGTTAAATGTGGAACAAAATTCCCACTTATTGATGAGCTTGAGGGACTTTTAAAAGAGGCAGTTGTAAAAGCTACATTTGAGGCTCCTCTTCGTCACAACAGTGTTGAGACTTTCGATGAGTACAACACAGGCAAGAACGTTGGAAAAGGAACACCTACAGTATTCTGGGATATCGTGCCAAACAGCGACAAATGCGAGATCTACACATACATGGCAGGAGGTGGATGTACACTTCCGGGAAAAGCTATGGTACTTATGCCTGGAGAGGGCTATGAAGGAGTTACAAAATTCGTAATGGATGTTATGACTACTTATGGTTTAAATGCATGCCCACCTCTCCTGGTAGGTGTAGGTGTAGCAACATCTGTTGAGACAGCAGCACTTTTATCAAAGAAAGCACTCATGCGTCCAATCGGATCTCACAATGAGAACGAGAGAGCCGCAAAGATGGAAAAACTTCTCGAGGATGGTATCAATGATATCGGCCTTGGACCTCAGGGAATGGGCGGAAAATACTCAGTAATGGGTGTAAATATCGAGAACACAGCCCGTCATCCATCTACAATCGGTGTAGCCGTAAACGTAGGCTGCTGGAGCCACAGACGCGGACACATTGTTTTTGATAAGGACCTTAACTATACAATCACAACACATTCGGGGGTGGAATTATAATGGTAGAGAGAATTAATGGAAAAACAATTTTAACAACACCAATCTCAGCAGAGGATCTTAAAGGAATAAAAATAGGAGATATTGTATACTTAAATGGAAGCATGACAACATGCCGTGACGTAGCACACAGACGTCTCGTTGAGGAGGGAAGAGAACTTCCGGTAGACGTAAGAAACAATGCTATTTTCCATGCAGGACCGATCATCCGTCCACTCGAGAATGACAAATTTGAGATGGTATCTGTTGGACCGACAACAAGTATGCGTATGGAGAAATTCGAGTACGAGTTCGTAAAAGAGACCGGCGTACGTGTTATCATCGGAAAAGGTGGTATGAAAGAGAATACAGAGCGTGCATGTAAAGAGTTCGGTGCCATTCACTGCGTATTCCCGGCAGGAAATGCAGTAGTAGCCGCAACAGAGGTTGAGGAAATCGTCCGCGCAGAGTGGAGAGATCTCGGAATGCCTGAGACACTCTGGAACTGCCGTGTGAAAGAGTTTGGCCCACTTATCGTATCTATAGATACAGAGGGTAACAACTGGTTCGAGCAGCAGAAAGTTGAGTTCAACAAGAAAAAAGATGCAGCAACAGAGGAAATCTGCAAGCAGGTAGGATTCATCAAATAGTTGCCGGAGCCTGGTATCAAATTTATTTAGACCCTAATTGCCATGAAAGTATTCTGGCAAAATATATACCCGCAGAATGCGGGAGAAAACATAAAAAAATATAATTTTTCGCGCAAAGGCTCTCACATAATTTGACTATTATGTGGGAGCTTTTAGATATATGAAATTAGAATAGTATGATAATCATTTCCATAGGATATTAAAATAAATTACTGCAATAAAAAAGATTATTGCCGGTAACTAAAAAAGAGAGGAATAAATGATAATGAAGCAATTCCTGAGAAAAACAATGAAAAATGTAGCAGCCTACGTGGAACTTTTTCTGTCGGCAGTACTGGTGTTTGTGATAGTGGTGCTTATTATAAAGCTTATAGGGCAGTGCTTTTTTGATATATGGCATGATAAAATTAAACTGGAGTATTACATGGAATATATCATGTCGCTTGCAATCGGTGTGGAGTTTGTGAAAATGCTCTGTACTCATAAGCCGGGCACAATCATAGAGGTGCTTTTGTTTGCGACAGCCAGGCAGATGATCGTGGAGCATCTCAATGTATATGAGACACTTGTCGGAATAGGTGCGATAGCGGCGCTTTTTGCCATCAGAAAATTCCTTTTCTGCAGCTTTGATGAGGCAGACCACATGATATGCCGTGGCAGCCAGACGGTAGCGAGGGCGAATTTTATTTCCGGAACAAATATACCGGAGGAAAAGACAAAGCTGCTTAGAGATGTGATAAGCGAAAAATTGCAGGATGAGGGTAAAAATGTGTCAATCGGAGCCTGTGTGTATTACCAGGATTGTGCGCTCAGAGTTGATAATGTGAAGCAGGGCGTTGTCACAAGAGTTGAGGTAATTAAAAATCTGTAGATAAAAAGAGGATCAGCACATCTGTGCTAATCCTCTTTTTGCTACTCCAGATTAAGTTTCTTTGTCATTTCTTACAAAAATGTAAGATACAAGGTCGAAATGTAAGCTGATTCGATAGCATACATTCCGGCATTTTGTTATTATAATTACATGAAGCAGCAACAATGTAAGTTGTGAAGCCGATTATGACGTCATATTTAAAATAAATGCAACAAAAATAGAAGTTTAAATAACATTTTGAAATCATCGTAAAGGAGCATTGAAATGGCAATCTTAGAAGTAAGTAACCTCAAAAAAATATATACCACCAGATTTGGTGGCAACCAGGTACAGGCATTGAAAAACATCAATTTCTCTGTAGAGGAAGGTGAGTATGTGGCAATCATGGGAGAGTCCGGCTCAGGAAAGACGACACTTTTAAATATTCTCGCGGCACTTGATAAGCCGACAGCGGGAGAGGTACTTTTAAATGGAAAGAACCTTGTCTCATTGAAGGAAAAGGAGATATCTGCCTTCAGACGTGAGCATCTGGGCTTCGTATTTCAGGATTTTAATCTGCTTGACAATTTTTCACTGAAGGACAATATCTTTTTACCGCTTGTGCTGTCAGGTGTGGATTATAGGGATATGGAAAAAAGGCTTGCACCTATAGCTTCGCTGCTTGGAATTGAAAAGCTGCTTAATAAATATCCATATGAGGTGTCAGGAGGACAGAAGCAAAGGGCAGCAGTGGCACGTGCGATAATAACAAATCCCGAATTAATTTTGGCAGATGAGCCAACAGGAGCACTGGATTCAAAGGCAACAGACAGTCTGCTTAGGCTGTTCAACAGGATAAACGAGGACGGACAGACCATTCTCATGGTGACACACAGCACAAAGGCTGCAAGTCATGCCAACAGGGTGCTTTTCATAAAGGACGGTCAGGTGTTTCATCAGGTTTACCGTGGCAATCTTACAAATGACGAGCTCTATGTGAAGATTCAGGATGCACTTATGCTGATTACGACAGGTGGTGAGAAGCATGAATAAAATATATAGCAGGCTGGCATTTACAAATATAAAAAATAATAAGACTCTTTATATGCCTTACATTATATCGGGAATGGTCATGATAGCCATGTTTTATGTGATGATGTTTTTAAACAACTCAAAGGGACTTGGCAAGGTGCCGGGCGCGGATGCACTGGCGTCGATAATGGGGCTTGGATGCGGAACAATAGCGGTTTTTTCATATATATTTCTGCTTTATACAAACAGCTTTATCATCAAAAGGCGCAAGAAAGAGGTAGGAATATACAATATTCTTGGCATGGAAAAGCGTCATATCGCGAGAGTTTTGATAATTGAGACACTTACCGTAGCACTCGCAGCAATAGTATCTGGAATCATAGCCGGTATTTTATTTTCCAAGCTGATGATTATGTTTCTTTATAGGATTATAAATATTAAAGCACAAATTGATTTCGCTGTATCTACTGGCGCTGTCGTAAATACAATACTTATTTTTGGAGTGCTGTATTTTCTTACTCTCATCTATAACCTGATGCAGGTGAAGCTTGCTAATCCGATAGAGCTGCTTCGCGGTGGCAATGTCGGTGAGAAAGAGCCGAAGAGCAAATGGCTTATCGCTATAATCGGACTAGGCTGTCTTGCCGGGGGATATTATATTGCGATTACCACAAAGAGCCCTCTTCAGGTGCTTTCACTGTTCTTTGTCGCAGTGCTGCTTGTCATCATCGGAACGTATCTTTTATTTATTTCAGGAAGCATTGTGATACTTAAGGCACTCAGGAAAAACAAGAAGTTTTACTATAATAAAAAGCATTTTGCGGCGGTTTCAGGAATGATTTACAGAATGAAGCAGAATGCGGGCGGACTAGCGAGTATATGCGTTCTTTCCACAATGGTGTTGGTTGTTGTTTCCACAACCGTGAGCATGTATGCGGGCATGGAGGGAGAACTTAAGCAGAGATATCCTTCGGATATCAGTGTATATAGCTGGTATAAGGAAGTGCCGGCTGATGTGAATCTGGATGATGCACTTAAAGAAGCTGCTGCAGATTCGGATAAAATAATAGCTGACTCTGCTTGTAATGTTAAAGACAGCAAAAGCTACACTTATTTTAGCTGGACAGTGTTTAGAGAGGGGACAGAGTTTAAGCCGGTGTTAAGTTACGATAACGATATTTCCCTGTTGTATTTTGTCACAGGAGATGAAATTGATGAGATGGAGACCGGCTTTAAAGAGAGGCTGAATAAAAAAATCCCACAGCTTGATACCGGTTCGGTGGCTGTTTATGGAACGGAAAAGTTTAATGGCGATATAATTAATCTGTTGGGCAAAGAATTTAAAGTAGCTGCGGCAGAAAAAACTGCTGTAAGTAAAGACAGCTATATGTCCTCTATGTATAGTGGTGTGTACTATGTAGTGGTAGACAGCAAGGCAACACTTGCAGAGATATTTAACCTGAACAGCTCGCTGGGAGAGGATAGTGTGCCGACTATGCTCAACAATGAAATTGATTATAATCTGTATGGCAGCAGTGAGGATAAGCTTGCTGTGGCAAAGGCTCTGGATAAGCATTTTGAGGAAAATAGTGTAAAATCAGATGTGTCAGGCTTCTATGAGGAAAGCCGTGATGCAAACAGAGAACAGATTTATGTATTGTATGGTGGCCTGTTCTTTATCGGAATATTCCTTGGAACGATGTTTCTTATGGTTACTGTGATGATTATTTTCTATAAGCAGATTTCAGAGGGCTATGATGACAAAGCACGCTATGAGATTATGGAGAAGGTAGGCATGAGCAATGACGAGGTGAAGAAATCCATTACTTCGCAGGTGCGTATGGTGTTTTTCCTGCCGATTATCCTTGCAGCGTGTCATCTTGCAGCAGCATTTCCTCTGCTTGTCATGTTCAATCTTACGGATATTAAGTTAATTGCAATCTGCATGTCTGCTACGTTTTTGGTGTTTGTGGCTATATACTATATTGTTTTCAAGATTACTTCGAGAGCATACTACAGGATTGTGGGAAACCAGATTTAGGGGTTTCATATGAATTATGAATGCGCTATAATAGGACATAGCAATGATGCGTAAGAATATAGAGCGAGAGGAACAAGCAGTATGAGTATGACAGAAACAATTAAACTTTACGACAGGGATGCATATGCCATAGAGTTTGAGGCAGATATTATATCTTGCGAGCCGAACAAGGCAGATGATAAGCAGTTTGATATAATATTAAATCAGACTTTATTTTTCCCGGAGGAGGGCGGACAGAGCCCGGACATGGGAATACTTGGTGGCTACAGTGTCGTTGATGTGCAGATTAAGAATGGAGTCATTACTCATACGGTGGATATTTCCGCAGGTGATTGCTGCATAATGGGCAAAGAAGAGGCTCAGACAGAAAAGAAGACTGATGGACAGATTACAGGCATGGAGTGCGCTTCTGAGAAAGTAGAGCTTGCAGCAGGCGTCCACGTACATGGCAAAATAGACTGGCAGCATCGTTTTTACAATATGCAGCAGCACAGTGGAGAGCATATTTTTTCGGGAATTGTCCACCGCAGGTTTGGTTTTGAGAATGTGGGCTTTCATCTGAGTGATTCTGTAGTGACAATGGATTTCAGTGGAGTGATTTCACCGGAGGATATAGCAGAGGTGGAGCATGAGGTAAATGTAGCCATTTCAAAAAATATTCCGATAGAGGTGACATATCCGTCAAGGGATGAGCTTGCACAGCTGGAGTACAGAAGCAAAATCGAGATTGAAGGACAGGTCAGAATAGTGACAGTGCCGGGGTATGATGTGTGTGCATGCTGTGCGCCGCATGTGAAGCGCACCGGCGAGATTGGCATGCTTAAGGTTATGAATTATCAGAATTATAAAGGAGGCGTCAGAATCAGCATCCTTTGTGGTTTCAGGGCACTGGAGGCTTTCAGACAAAAGTGCGACATCATCTCAGAGCTCATGGGGATATTTACCACAAATCAGGAGGCTATTGTGGATAACGTCACAAAGCTTAAGGCAGTAAACCAGTCGCTTAAGTCAGAGCTTGGCACTGCAAAGTCAGCGCTTTTGGATTATAAGGTTGCAGAGCTTCCTGCTGATACGGACAATGCAGTATTGTTTGAGGACGGCATTGATACGAATACAGCAAGAAATTGCGTCAATGGCCTTGTGGAGAAATATAGTGGCTTTAGTGCATTTTTTACAGGAAATGATGAGGCGGGCTATAGCTTTATTATCGGAAGCAAGAATGCAGACTGCAATACAGTTGCCGCAGCACTTAGGAATAAGCTGGGTGCCAGAGGCGGCGGTAAGCCGGTTATGGTGCAGGGCTCTGTCAAGGCAGCAAAGAGCGAGATTGAGGAAGTGCTAAAAGAGGTGCTTTAACTTTTTGAAAATATAGTTTGTGGGACGGATTAAGAACACAAAAGCGGTTTCAAGACATTTCGTCTTGAAACCGCTTTTATTGTAAAAATCATATACAAAGTTAATTATTTGTTAGATCTTCTCCAAATGTGCATCTTCTCAGCCTCTTTGATGAGATCATCACGGAAATCAGGATGAGCAACTGAGATGATTGCCTCTGCCTTCTGCCATGTAGAAAGACCCTTTACATTTACCATACCATACTCTGTAACGATATAGTGAGTGTTGGCTCTTGTGTCAGTAACGACAGAACCCTCTACAAGAGTAGGACGGATACGTGAGTGAACTACGCCCTGCTTGTCGGTGAAGGTTGAAGAGCAGCAGATAAAGCTCTTTCCACCGTTTGACATATAAGCACCGAGAACGAAATCAAGCTGTCCGCCGGCACCACTGATGTGCTTTGTGCCTGAGCTCTCTGAGCTGATCTGTCCAAAGAGGTCAAGGTCTACACAGTTATTGATTGAGATGAAATTGTCAAGTGCGGCAATATTTTTGATATCATTTGTGTAGCTTACCGGGGCACTCATGAGCTCAGGATTCTCATCGAGGTAATCGTACATCTTCTTGGTTCCGGCACCGAAGCCGTAAGCCTGACGATAACGGTCGATGTTTTTCTTTGCTCCTGTGATTTTTCCGGCCTTTGCGATGTCAACGAATGCGTCAACGTACATCTCTGTGTGGACACCGAGATCCTTGAGGTCTGACTCAGCGATGAGTGAGCCTACTGCGTTTGGCATTCCGCCGATACCGAGCTGGAGACAGGCACCGTTTGGAATCTGGTCAACGATAAGCTCTGCAACCTTCTTGTCTACATCTGTTGCAGGACCACCGGCACCAAGCTCTCCGATTGCAGGGTTGTCACCCTCAACAATGTAAGAAACCTGTGAAATATGTACATTGGCCTCTGAACCGCCGTGACAGCGAGGCATGTTTTCATTGACCTCAACGATGATTTTCTTTGAAGTCTCGCATACAGCACCGAGGTGAGATGCGTTAGGACCAAAGTTGAAGTAACCGTGTGAATCCATCGGTGCAACCTGGAACATAGCGACATCGTCAGGTGTTGTTGAATCTCTATAATAACGAGGAAGCTCTGAGTAACGGATTGGTGAGTAGAAAGAACAGCCTCTCTTGATAAGCCTTCTCTCATAACCGCCCATATGCCATGAGTTCCATGTGAAATGCTCGCCGGCATCCTCACGCTCGAAAATGGCAAGTGGCTTAAGCAAAATACCACCACGTACATTGACATCCTTAAGTTCATCAGTTCTTCTGGCAAGTGCCTTGTCGAGGGCATCAGGTGTGCCTGTGCACCAGCCGTAGTCAACCCAGTCGCCTGATTTGACAATCTTTACTGCCTCATCTGCTGAGACAAGTTTCTGCTTGTACTCTTCTAAAAAGCTCATAAAATCCTCCTTAGATACCTAAAATGATAGTAGCAAAATGCTACGTTAAAAAAATAACAAACTCTATAACTTCTATATTATCACTTTAGAGAGAATTTTACAAGTTGGTAAATGCTGGTAGAGACTTTTATATGACAGCCTCTGCTAGTCACCCTCCGGAAGCATCCATTCCTCAGCCTGCTTTTGGTAATCGGCCGCCTGGCTGCGCAGTGAATCAATCAGCTCCTTATCGCCTTTAAATACATTCCTTGATTTAGGAGGAAGCGAATCAAGCTTTTTCTGCTTCTCATCAGCCCATCTTGAGTAGCACTCAGACAGGGCATGAAGCGCCTTGCCACCGCCGCACTCCACATCGAGTACCGGCTTTGTCTCGAAGGCAGCGTTGTAATACCACAGGCTAGCCTCCTCATAGTCTGCCTTGTCGAAATAGTACGCACCGAGCTCACAGCACACCTCGCTGCAGCCATCAACTGCTACATTTTTTAGGGCAACAGAAAAAAATTTGTCATAGTCGCCATTCATGCGATAGTAGCGTGATAGCACGCAGGTGGATTCGATGTCGGGGCTGTTGCGGTATTCACCCTGAAAATATGGCAGGGCATTGGTAAAATCCTCGGGGCTTCCGCATTTTAAAAGCTCCTTGGCATACATAGTCGCTATACTTTTTGGCAGGGTGCCGTTTCTTTCAAAGGAGCGCTTGAATATGGTAAAATCACGTTTGCCGTGAGTGCCCTGCGGCAGATGTTGTATACAGATATCGCTGTCATAGACTACAGGCTCTAAGCGCACAGTCTCGTGCACCGGATTAATCCATTTAAACGTGCGAAGCCTCTTGAACAGCTTCGGGCGATACTCTGAGGATGAATTTTGCACTGTGTTGAATTTGCTTGGAGTAATGTATTTCATTTGGACAATCTCAATTTCCGGCAGCAGCGCAGCCTTAAGCATCATGAAACGCCTGCGGTTGGTATCGTCGAGCACCTCGTCAGCATCAGGTGCATATATGTATTCCTGCGTAGCCTTGGAAAACGAAAAATTTCTGGCCGCAGCAAAATCATCGCACCATGAGAAATCATAGATTTTGTCCGTATACCGTGCAGCTATCTCCTTTGTGCTGTCTGTCGAGCCGGTGTCCACTATGATGATTTCATCCATCAGCCCTTTGAGACTGTTCAGGCATCGTTCGAGCACCTCTTCTTCATTTTTTACTATCATGCATAAGCTAATTGTAATCATATTTATCTCCATTTACCGGTCGGATGTTATAATAGTTACGATTATATTATAATATATATATCGGCATGTTTTGCAGAAATATTTGTGTATTGTAAATATTGCCGGGATTTCATATAATTGAAATGGAATGTCGACAGATAAACTTATTTCTAAAGGCTATAGAATTTCAGATAAACTATATAATCAGATTTTAGCAAGGAATAATGAAGTAATTTAGAAGAGGAACAAATATGGAAAATCATACAATTGTAACACTGAAAAAAGGCGAAGGACGCACTATAAAAGCAGGCGGCGCATGGATTTTTGACAATGAAATAGACACAATCACAGGCACCTTTACGAACGGAGATATTGTTGTGGTACACGATTTTGACGGATATCCGATGGGGCGCGGCTTCATAAACCAGAATTCAAAAATCCGTATCAGAATGATGACAAGAAAAGCAGACCAGCTGATTGATGACAATTTCCTCAGGATGAGAGTGCAAAATGCCTGGGATTATCGCAAGCAGGTGATGGCAGGAGGCAATGATAATGTGCCTGATTTAAACTGCTGTCGTGTGATATTTGGCGAGGCTGATTTCCTGCCGGGTATTACAGTGGACAAATACGCAGATGTGCTTGTGGTGGAGTGTCTTGCACTTGGAATGGAGCAGTTTAAGGTGAAAATCGTTGAACTGTTAAAGGAAGTGCTGGCGGCGGACGGAATAAATATTCGTGGAGTATATGAGCGCAGTGATGCAAATGAGCGCAAAAAAGAAGGTCTTCCTAAGGTAAAAGGCTTTATAGGAGCCGAGTTTGACACAAATGTGGAGATAGTAGAAAACGCAGTTCACTATATGGTCGATGTGGAAAATGGACAGAAAACAGGCTTCTTCTTAGACCAGAAGTATAACAGGCTTGCTATGCAGCGTATCTGCAAGGGGAAAAGAGTGCTCGACTGCTTCACGCACATGGGTACATTTGCCCTCAATGCAGGAATTGCGGGCGCAAGTGAGGTCACAGGACTTGATATATCAGAGTATGCGGTTAAGCAGGCTACAGAAAATGCGAAGAGAAATAATCTCTCAGACACAGTGAAGTTTCGCGTTGCAAATGTGCTGGATGAGCTGCCACGGCTCGCTGCAGATGGTGAAAAATATGATGTGGTCATTCTGGATCCTCCGGCATTTACAAAGTCGCGTGAGGCTACCAAAAATGCGATAAAGGGCTACCGCGAGATTAACATGAAAGGACTTAAGCTTGTTAAGGATGGTGGATTTCTGGCTACCTGCTCATGCTCTCATTTCATGACGCAGGAGCTGCTTGCAAAAACGGTCAAGGAAGCGGCAAAGGCCACTCACAAGAGGCTGCGCCAGGTGGAGTTCCGCACACAGGGACCGGATCATCCAATACTGTGGGCCAACTCAGCTAATGTACCGGAGTCGTATTATCTTAAGTTTTTCATTTTCCAGGTCGTTGATGAGAAGTAGATGACAGAAAGTGACGGAAATGCTTGATTTACAAGGGCTGGAAGGTCTTTAGTGATTAGCTTGCAAACCTTGTAAAGTATCGCAAAATATCGTATCACAGTGGTATAAAGTGGTAAGAAAAGTGAATACGGAAATTTGTAGTATACTATAGAAGAACAAATACCTTTCTGTGAAAGAGAAAGGGGAAAGGATACGCGTATGACAGTTGATAGAAGAGTAAGCAGTATTGAATCCAGCTTCAAAATGGAAAGCATGCCATTTGATGCAGAATGTCGTCAAAGAGTAAGAAATGTCTTAACCAAGAAAGTTTCTGCTACAGATGCAATTTCAGAATTAAATAAGAAATACAGAGTATCCAAGAAGCAGGTTGAAGGATCAAGAGTATGATTATTGGTTTATATGTGGGCTACAAGGGTGTAACCATTGCCCGGTTAGTGGCGGCTTGCAACTAAGTACTGGGTATTACCTGGCGAAATAGCCGCAGGTTTGAAATAGCGGCTTTGCTGAAAAAAGAGAATACAAAGACCTGTCCGGAAGAAACCTCGTAAAGTATCGCAAAATATCGTATCACAGTGTTATAAAGTAGTAAGAAAATAAGAGACGGCAAATCGTCAACAAGTTGTTGGCAATTTGCCGCCTTTAGTTGTATGTTGGAGTTATTCCACTTTTATGCTGTGGTCTATACCTCTGCCTCAGCCATGATAATCTCAGCAGCATCAAGTATGAGCTGTGAAGCTATCATGTGAAGCATATCAGGCTTTCCCTGATAGGATTGCCTAATAAAATGTCCATGTTTGTCCTCATTTCTTCTGTTTTAGTGTAATGTAACAGTAGTATAACCCATAATGTGGATTTATGCCACAGTTGTTTTTTATTGGGGAAAGAAACAAATATTGTAAATTAAAAACACCAAAAGTTATACTAAAGATGTTATAGAAATATAGGGGCAAGTGTAAATGATAGGAATTGCAATATGCGATGACCATACAGACTACGATGTAGGAAATGAAATAATAAACACAATTCTAAATTACTATCTGTCTCCAATAAAGTCTGCTTGTAAAATAACCGTTCGTCGAAAAAATGAACCGTTCGAAGAAAATAGTTAGCATATAGGCGGAAGATGGGATAAACTAGAAGCAGAGCAGGAAAGCTTCTAGTTTATTTTTTGGGAGGTGTGAATATGGAGACATATACTTTATGGGACTATCTTTGGAAATATATATGGAAAAAATAGGTAGAAATTTAGTATGTAACAGCTTTTACATAGAGTCAGAAGTGGTTGCAAACATTTCTGGTAGCAATACTATAAAACAGATTAAAAAAGAAAGTGAGGTAAACGTTATGGATATGTGCTATGACGGAACATTGGTGCTTCCAAGCAGCTATGCTGTTATGGATGAAGAGGAAATGAGTTATTTAGAGGGAGGCGGAACAGCGGTAGTATATGGAACAGCGAGTCAAATAAGAAGTAGACTGACTGCTATTATTGGAGCTAGTTTGGTAGGAACAGGGGCATCAGCAGCATTAGGTTTTTTGCTTGGAAATGTTGGAGGTGCAATTATATCAACAATATTAGGCGGTGGATGGTTTGGTTCATATCGATCTTGTGCTTCAAAAGCGCATAATCAAGTAGAAAGTATTATCCGAAAATACGGGAAAAGCAGAAAATGTAAAATGACAACAACATATAGTTTTGCATATATGTGTACAGGAGTGAGTGTTAAGGTTGCATAGAGACAAATAACATAAGGATTAATTTTCTGGAAAGGATTTATATGAGCAGAAATAGTGCTGATAAAGGAACCAGTTCGATTCTGAAAATGGTTATAGGTGCAATTGTTGGTTTGATATTTATTACCGCAGTTATTGGTTTATTGTGGCTGGTTGGAATATTAAATACAGGGATAAGTATAGGTGTAGCAGTAGCAATTGGCGGAATTTTTATAGTGTTAATTGAACTTGTTTTATTTATTACTGGGATAACACAAAAATAAACTTCATTATTCATCTTTGTGCAGGTGACATTAAAATCATCTGCACAAATTAATTAAAAGACAATGGTAGAGGGTATATGAATAGCATAAATATTTATGAAAACAAAACACTGAAACTCCAAAACGTCATAGTCCGCAGACTTGACCTTGAATCAGATGATCAAAATCTTTTTGATTCTGAAATTAACAAAATAAGTACATACATACAGACGCATGGAGCAAACCAGATCGGACCATTAATTCAATATTCAAAGGTTGAGCTGGATGAAAATAATGAGCCTGATATCAACATGCAGTTTATGCTCCAGGCGAACAACTTTATCCACAACGTAGAGCAACCATATAGGATGGAGTCTCTGCTGCGTGTAAGAAACTGTCTGTATGCCAGATATAACGGACCGGAGGACAAGCTGAAGTTCGCTTACGATAAGCTTGGGGTGTATGCATTTGAGAATGATATTGAGCTGGATGGCTGCAATTATACGATCTACGTAGACAGAAACGAAGAAGAAGAGACAATGGTTGCAGATGTATTCATGCCTGTAAAGGAATAAAAGCGTTATGAGCAGAAGCGTTAAGAGTTTAGATGAAATAAGGGAATCAAGAATACTGTTTGATAAGAATCCACCGGCATTCGGCTATATACTTATAACAGTTGTAGCCGTTTTTCTTATTGTGGCAGTAGTATGGAGTATAAAAACACCAAAGGTGTATACCATACAGGCACAGGGCACTGTGACGAATGATGAGTCAAATTATGTCATGTGCAGCTATACGGGTGAGATTCTTGACAGCAACATGGAAGAGGGCGTACTTGTGGAAGCCGGGGATGTGCTTTTTACAATTAAAAGCACTGATTATGATCTGCAGCAGACACAGCTTGAAGACAACAGAAAATCATATGAAGAACAGATATCACAGTATAGTCTTCTTATAAAATCAATAAAAGACGATACCAATTATTTTGACGAGACAAAAGCGGATGACGGTCTGTACTGGAGCCTTTTTGAAACCTACAAATCACAGGTGGAACAGAATAAGGTTGATGTGTCAACGTATCAGGCATATGGATATACTGATGAGCAGATTCAGTCACAGCTTGAGACAAATCAGGGGAAAATAGACGAAGTATATTATTCTGCAATACAGTCGGCAGAAGCCAAGATCGCAGAGGCGGACCAGCAGATTAAATCAATTGATGCGCAGCTTGCGGCAGTATCGGGAGGACAGGATTCCTATGAAGTAAAGGCAACAGCATCAGGCGTGCTTCATATGCTGGGCAATTATAAGAGCGGAATGGTTGTACAGACAACGACAACTGTGGCAACAATCACACCGGAAAATTCGCAGAGATATCTCGAAGCATATGTTTCCACATCTGATATGGCCAGAATGCATGAGGGAGACAGAGTGCAGGTGGTTATGGACGGTCTGTCACAGAATGTCTATGGGACGATAAGCGGAAGCGTATCACGGATAGACAGAAATGTCACTACACAGGAAGGGCAGGATGGAGCGACAAGCCGGGCGTTTAAAGTGATGATAGTGCTAGACCAGGATTATGTGCTGAGCCGTGAGGGAGACAAGGTAGACGTGACTAACGGTATGACGGCGGCTGCAAGGATACAGTATGATAAAGTCACATATTTTAACTATGTGCTTGAGAAACTCGGAATAAAAACCGGAAAATGACATGGGATAAGGTTATGAAGTTAAGAAACAGAATCAGAATATTTGCTGTTATATTTATACTGGCTTTGGGTATGGAGTACTTACCGATGGCTGTATATGCTGCAGAAGTGACAGCGGAAGAAAGCGATATGGCAAATGATGCAGAACCGGATATGGATGAAACCCCGGAAACGGACAATGCATCAGAAACGGCCAATGCATCGGAAACGGACAAGGAAGACAAAACAGACGTACATGATATGGAACAGAATATACCGGTAACAGATATCGAGATATCAGATCATGAGGAGGAAGTGGAAGTAGGAAAGACAATAAACCTTACAGCCACAGCACTTCCGGCGAATGCCACGGAAAGCACGATAACCTTCCGTTCATCTGATATAAATATAGCAACTGTGACTTCTGGAGGTGAAGTAAAGGGTATCTCAAAAGGATATGTTACCATATATGTATCTGCCGGAAGTGTAATAAAAGAGGTAAGTCTGACAGTAAAAGTAAAAACCACTGGAATAAATATAAATAAAGAATATCTCGTAATGAAGCCGGGAACGGCATTTAAACTGAGCGTATCTGTGTTTCCGGCAGAGGCAGAGCAGACGGTTTCATACAAATCAACCAACACATCAGTTGCAGCAGTATCGGGCAGTGGTGTGGTAACGGCAAAACAGACAGGTTCATCTACGATAATAGTTTCAAATGGGGATTTGTCTGGCGCTGTTTCGGTAATCGTAAACAGAGATACGGAAAGTTCTGTGGCTGAGCCGGCAGCAGATAGTACAGACGCAGAAAATACAAGTGAACAGACATTTGATGAAAATACTGATGTATCCGAAACACCTGTAATAAGTGAGCAGATGCTATATGAACTGTACACAGCAGGCAGATCGATGAAAGTGACCGGAGACGGCTACAGCATCATAATAGACGGAAAAAAGATAGTAAATTATAAAAATGAACCTAATACGGATATAGAACTCGAAAGGACAGGAGACAGCATAAAATTCAATCTCAATGATGGAGAGTATCTGTGCGGAGAAGTGACACTGCACATAGATGATGTAAAAGGAAAATATCTGTATCTATATAATAACGTAAAGCATAAATACGAACTTGTGAGTACAGAGGACATGAGCGGGCTTAATTTAAGCACACCAGGAAAGTATATGATCACGGCAAAGCCCATCAGAGAGGGCAGCGCAGCGGTCAGATATATACTGATTGCAGGTGGAATCGGCATAATTGCAGGAATAGCTGTGTATGTGGCGGTAAAGAGAAGATACTGGTTCTGGTAAAGGTGTATGTAATCATGATTTACATAAAGTCATGCCCAGTTGCAAACAGACATGGCAGAAAAATAATGTTTAGAAGAGAAAATTAATATATAGCGAACAGGAAGGGACACAATGCGATACACATTTATAAAGCAGCATGATGCAACAGACTGTGCAGCGGCATGCATGGGTATGGTCTGTCTGCATTACAGAAAAGAAACCACTATAACAAAATTAAGGGATCTTATGGGAACTGATCTGAAAGGAACAAATCTCATAGGTCTGTCAAAATGTGCAGAGCAGCTTGGCTTTAACTGTCAGGCGGTTAAGGTTGACAGGGAAGGATTCCTTAGTAGATATACACTTCCGGCGATTGCAAATGTTATTACTAAAGAGGGAATGTCGCATTTTGTTGTTGTTTTCAGGATAACGAAAAAGTATGTGATAGTGGGAGATCCGGCGAAGGATATAGAGAGAATTTCAATAGATGATTTCTATAAGAAATTTACAGGTGCGATGCTGCTGTTAAAACCAAACAGCGAATTTGAACGTGAGAAGATTAAGGGAACAAAGCTGTTTGACAGGTACATAAAGCTGCTTCTTCCACAGAAAAAGCTTTTTATATATGCACTTGTGGCATCACTTCTTGTAACTCTTCTTGGGATTTTATCATCACTTTTCAACAACATAATATATGATGAGATACTGCCTTACCGGCAGAAGGATGTTTTAAAGATCATGCTTGCAGTATTCCTAGGAATTTCACTGACCTCGACATTTGTCAGCTTTGTAAGACAGTGGATACTTATGCACCTGTCAATAAAGATAGATATTCCGCTTATGCTGGGATATTTTGAACACATATACAAGCTGCCGATGAAATTCTTTGCAAGCCGTAAAACAGGTGACATTACGACACGTTTCTCAGATGCATTTACCATAAAGGATATTTTTACAAATATAGCATTATCGCTTATCATGGATATATCAATGGCTCTTATCACAGGTGTGATACTGTTTCAGATGAACCCAAAGCTTTTTGCGATAATTGTAATGATGACAATCATAAGTATAGTGCTGGTATTTATATTTAAACAGCCTTATAAGAAGATAAATGAGGAGCAGATGCAGCAGTCATCAATACTCAATTCAGAGATAATAGAAGGATTGCGCGCGGTTGAGACAATAAAAGGAAATGCGAACGAGGACATCGAACTGGAAAGTATAGAACGCGAATACATAAAGTCACTTAGGATAAGTTATAAAGAGGGAATGCTTTCAAATGTGCAGGGAACCATATCAAGTGTCATATCAGGAGCAGGGAATCTCGTAATGCTGTATGTCGGCATTATGCAGGTGATAAACAACAGCCTGACACTTGGAAGTTATATGGCGTTTATGACTCTGGCTGGATATTTCATGGATCCAATCGGCAATCTTGTAAGTCTGCAGCTTTCAATACAGGAGGCAAACATTTCCATGAAGAGACTGTCTGAGATCATGGATTATGAAAGAGAACAGCAGAGCGAAAGACAGTATCAGGAAATAACACAGATTGATGGAGATATAAAGCTTAATCATGTCACATTCGGCTATGGAAACCGAAAACCTGCTCTGGATGATGTGAGTTTTACGATAGAAAAAGGGCAGAAAGTTGCACTTGTAGGCGCAAGCGGAAGCGGAAAGTCTACGATAGCTAAGCTGCTGCTTAAATATTATGAGCCACAGTCTGGTGACATAACAATAGATGGCATGGATATCTCGGAATACAGAAATGACGATATCCGGCGTGCTGTATCCTATGTACCGCAGAACATAGAGCTTTTTTCAAAAAGCATATATGATAATATAAGGGTTACAAGACAGAGTGCGACTCTTGATGAGGTCAGGGAGGCAGCAAAAGCGGCCGATGCACATGAATTTATCAAGAGACTTCCAATGCAGTATTACACATATCTCGAAGAAGCCGGAAATGGACTAAGCGGTGGTGAAAAACAGCGAATTGCGCTTGCAAGGGCATTTCTTAAAGAAAATCAGTTTTATATCATGGATGAATCCACCAGCAATCTGGATTTTGCAACAGAAAATATCATTTTTGATATGATATACAATAAATTCAGAAAAAAAACCATGCTTATTATTGCGCACAGGCTTGCAACAGTAAAAAACTGTGACAAAATAATAGTCATGGATAAAGGGAAAATTGTAGAACAGGGAACACATAAGGAACTGCTGGAAAAGAAAGGGCAGTATTACAGACTATGGGAAATGCAGCAGGGAAATTTTGTTATCAGGCAGGACGAAAGCGTGGATAAGGAGAATGAAACAGAGCCGGATGATGGCGAAGTGATGAGCTACACTTAGCGATTATAATTTTGTATGTAATGATCATTTACATAAAGTCGTGCCTGGTTGCAAACAGGAATGACAGAAACATTAAAACAAATAGAAAAGGAGGTACACATATATGGATATGTGTTATGATGGAGCACTGGTGCTCCCAAGCAGTTATGCTGTAATGGATGAAGAGGAAATGTGCTATACGGAAGGAGGGTGGAGTGGACGTCAAGTGCTTAAGAATGTATGTGGAATTCTTGCAGTATTTTCATTAGGTTATGCAGGGGCTGCATTTAGACATTTTGTTGAAAAAAATAAGGGATTATCATATGGAAGAATGTTGAGTAAAGCAGGTGGAACTTTATTGAGATTTATCAAAGCGGTTCCATGGCAGGTAAAGGTGGCTATAGGAGTATGCACAGCAGCAACTCTGTATGCATTAGGATCATACGATTTATTTTAAAATATTGTATGTTTATAAGGCAATAAATATTTAAGGATAGACAGAAAATGAAAAGTAGTCTCAATAAATTATTTTATATGAGACTACTTTTGTACAAAACAACAATGAAAAAAATATATAAAGTTACGATAATGGCTGTCTCTTATACACATCTGACGCTGCCGACGAAGGGTTTAAATACATGAATATTGTATTAAACCATTATATAGAATATAGCGACTATATAATGTATGCTTTAATCTTTTTTTTATCAATAGGTATATTTTACCCATTTTTGAGGGAAGGATTTAAAACCTTTGATAAAGAGATTTTAAATGAAATTAGTACAGTATTTTTAATAATAGCATTTTTGTCAGTATTAATTCAAGTTTTGCTGGGAGAAGGAGAAGAGAAGGCGTTATCGGCTAGTGTTATAATTAAAATTATAATATTTTCACCAGTAATAGAAGAATTATTTAATAGATGTGCAGTTATTACTATTCTAAAAACTATATTAAAGGCAGATAATGTTGCTTATATGTTAATAAGTGCAGTTATATTTGCAATGTTTCACATAAATAGCTTAAAACAGAGTGGATTTATGCCGGAAATAAGCAATTTATTAATATATTTCATACTTGGAATGGGATGTGCATATGTATATTTACGCACTAATAATATCGTATCAGCAATCGTACTGCATATGTTTTGGAATGTGTCTATAGTTGGTGGGATAATAAGTGGCATTGCACATAGATGATGTAAAAGAAAGGAACAAATCTCATAGGTCTGTCAAAATGTGCAGAGCAGCTTGGATTTAACTGCCAGGCGGTTAAGGTTGACAGGGAAGGCTTCCTTAGCAGATATACACTTCCGGCGATTTTAAATGTTTACAAATATAGCATTATTGCTTATCATGGATATATCAATGGCTCTTATCACAGGTGTGATACTGTTTCAGATGAACCCAAAGCTTTTTGCGGTAATTGTAATGATGACAATCATAAGTATAGTGCTGGTATTTATATTTAAACATCCTTATAAGAAGATAAATGAGGAGCAGATGCAGCAGGGAAATTTGATTAATTTTTATACGAAAAGCTTTACATAGAGTCAGGACTGTCTGCAGACGGGAATGGCAAAAATAAAACAAAGAGAAGAGGAGGTACACATATATGGATATGTGTTATGATGGAGCACTGTCAACTGCTTTTGGGTTATCTAGCTGGCTTTTTACTGAAGGTGAAAAACACGGTGGAATGTATATTGGATTTGATTCAAAAAAGAAAAAAATGGTTTGGGGATATGGTAGATATTAGGGGTAAAAATGTATAAAGTATTATATATAGGATTTCTGACTTTTCAGTTAATATCTGTTTTTTGTAATTTGAAAAGTTCAAAAAAAGACATATTGGAAGCTCATAATAGCAGGAAATTTAATATTATAGGAATAGTATGTCAGATCATAGCTGTAATATTTATTATGATCATTCTAAAAATGCAGGGGTGAAGAGTGAAAAAATATATCGTACATTTTATTATATGGGGACTAGGTATAATTAGTTACTATATATTAGACAAGACAACGGCCGGAGATGAGTTTCAGAATATTAGCGTATTATTAATCGGATGTTTGATGTTTTATGCAGTGTATTATATTTCTATGATATCAGAAATCAAGAAAATTGAATGTGAATTGAATGAATCGGGAATATTTGGCGGACGTGGCATGGGGATTTTAATAAACATGTTTAGCTTGCAGTATATATTTGAACTTTATAAGAAACCATTAGTTTGCATTGTTCTTATAGTAGTTTCTGTTATTGTGCTGATACTATCACGTAAATATATAAAATCTTTTTGGACAAAAAATATATGGAGTAAACAATTTTTACTTATTTTTATTGCATTTAATGTATTGACGAGTTCTATAGGCAGTGTTCTTGGTTATAAGTGGGATGATATTTTGTTGGTTAATGTAGAAAATGTATCAAACGTAACAAAATTATTTCTTATAATATTTTATATTGTGATTTTTAAAAATACAGAGTTGCCAAACAGTTTTTTTATAAGATTTGCTTATAAAAATGAGGCTTTGTTAGACAGAAGAAATTAGAAAATAAGCTTTTAATATATAGCATACGAAAGGGAAACAATGCGATACACATTTATAAAGCAGCATGATGCAACAGACTGTGCAGCGGCCATGCATCGATGATACCTTTTGACCATTTAATCATCTTATATAAGAGGTAAGTGATATGGAATACTTGAATTTCGAAAAGTCAGGACTTATTACGATCCTGATTCCCCTTAATTTTTTAATTGGAGAATATACATTGTTTTTTCGCTTGAATGGATGGAGCCGGAAAATAATTCACTTAATCACAGGTGTGATTGATCTATTTTTTGTGGTGGCAATAATTGCTAGTAGAGAGCACCCATATTATTCATTTGTGATTTTCGGTGGAATGTTAGTTGGAATCATTCAAAGTGAATGGCGTTATAGAAAAATCAGTGAAGAAACAAATTGGAGCAAAATAGATATATTATTTAAAAAAGGGAGAATTTTGTTGGGAGCGATATTAATTATTATTGAAATAGTGATTAGAATATTGTATCCGTCAATGTTTATGGGATTGCCATTAATAACACGAATCTTTTCGTATATCATTTTAGCTGTGTTACCTATTGAAATAATAGTTTTTAACAGTTTTCTAGTAAAAAAACAAAATGGTATGGCAATTGAATATTTTTAGAAAGCAAGGTAAAAACATGCCATTCATGACAAGAAAGTGTCGTTCGTGTGACCTACTTTATTAATTTTAAAGTACATGAAGGGAGTAATGAATTTGAATAAAGAGATTGTTGAAGGAATGTACATAGCTCTTATTTTTATTGTGGGATACTATTTAGTAAAGACGAAAAGAATTAATATTTTGTGGAAGATATTGGCAGCTGTGAATATACTTTCATGGGCGTGTTTATTAGTAATATTAGCACTAGATATAAATGTAAGTGATGATTTTATATCCTTAAATTTAGCAGCATGTATGTTGTTGGCTATTTTTACACCAATAATATGGTTTTCAGATAGAAAAAATATGGATATCTACAGTTTATTTGGAAATATAGGATTTGTATTAGTACTTAACAAGGAAGTAAATCAAATAAAAAATAGTGCCAGACTAAAAGAAAACCTTCAGAAAATTCTAGGTCTTGATTGTTATCATAAGACATGGATCACAATATCGAAAACAAAAGATGAAGAAATTACATTGACTATGTTATTTTTCAGTAAAAAGGAATTTGCCTGCTTTGAACGAAAAATTGATAAGAAGTATATAGTAGAAAAGGAAAATGTATTAACAGAAATATAGCAATAGCAAGTGCAATAATAAGTGGTGTGAATATATTAACATTTTATAATGCATTTTATAAGTGTTTTAAATTCAAATACGTAGATGACTTTATATCATTATTATGTTTATTGTTTAGTTTAATGATTTTAATAAATATAAAACAGCATATTAGAACAATAGAGTTTTGTTTGTGGTATAGCATTTTATTTATTATTTTATTATGCAGAATAAATATATTGAATGACTTTTTTGAGATTGATTTTTTGAAAAATATAGCGTCTATTATTATTATTATAAATTTGATAGTCTGGATTTATTTTTTGCATAAAGTAAATATAGAAAATAATCAAATAGATATTAACAATAGAAAAAGTGTTATTGAGTCTGAAACGGATATACGTAATTATATATATAATCGAATCACTATGTTTTTTAATAGAGACAAATCGATTAAGTGTGATGATAATATAAAGAAATATTTGTGGATTACATTATCTGCGTCTTGGACAATACTTCTTTTTGGTGGGAAATTTATTATAGATATAATAAATATATTTACTGATGAATACAAATTTGGGATAAGTTTTGTAATGGTTTATGTTATATTGAATCTTATATTTTTATTTTTTAATTTTGCGAGATTAAAAGTAATTAAATCTAATTTTGTTTATGAAATAGTTTGCGATGTGTCATTTGTTATAGGAATAAATATATTTGTTTTTGCTCAAAGGGATACTGCTCGATTTCAAGTTTTAATACTATCCGCATATTTATGTTGTTTATATCTATTAAATATTCGTGATTTGTTAAGAAAAATATAATTACCATGTGACATATGAAATGAACGAAGCTGTATACATGAAAACGCTTGTTTTTTAGGATGGCTTAAAAAATAAGTTTGATAAAATAATGGACTATAACTGGATTTTATTGAAAGGTATGAGGTATTATATGGAAACGATAAAAATACAGCACTTATTTGGTAGATTTTCTATATTTTTCTTGGTGTTAATTGTGGCAGTATTTGCTGAGGAATATTCAATTAATAGGTTGTGCTTGAATATAAATGGATTTCCATTTATTTTTATGAATGCATTTATGATTGTAGGAATAGACTATAAAGACATTCAATTGTTTAAGTTTTATGAATCAGTTAGCGAACATTTGAGAATCAGCTAACTATTGACAGATAGGGTTGAAAGAAAATATAGCCTTTCTTTTTTCGGCAATCGTAAGCGGTATCTTTCTTTGCTTGTAATCGTTTCAAAAGAATTATATAATAGGCATATATGATTTTAGGAGAAGAAAGTATGGCACAGACTATAAGCATCGGAAAACAGGATTTTCTATACCTTCGTGAAAACAATTATTTTTATATAGATAAGACTGATTTTATCAGGCAATGGTGGGAGAGTGCGGATGACATCACGCTTATTACCAGACCACGTCGCTTTGGAAAAACTCTGAATATGAGTATGCTTAATTATTTTTTCTCAAATCATTATTCGGAAAAAAGTGAGATTTTTGAGAAACTTTCTATATGGAACAGCGTAAAATACCGCAAGCTACAGGGAGCATATCCTGTTATATTTATAAGCTTTGCTGATGTAAAGCAGGGAAATTATAAGGATGCGGTACAGAAGGTTAAGAAGATAATTGCGGATGTATACAGGCAGTATCGTTATCTGATGGATTATCCTGATTTCACAGTAGCTGACAGGCGTAAGCTGTCAGACATGACAGATAGGATTGATGATGTAACAGCTCAGGATTCCCTTAAAGATCTGTCATATTTTTTAAGCGAGTACTACAAGAAGAAGGTTATTATTCTACTTGATGAATATGATACACCTATGCAGGAAGCTTACATTCATGGATATTGGGATGAATTCGTTAATTTTATGAGAGGATTGTTGAACTCTACTTTTAAGACCAACCCATATATGGAACGTGCAATAATGACAGGAATTACGAGAGTCTCAAAAGAGTCTGTTTTTTCAGATCTGAATAACCTGGTAGTTGTTACGACTACATCAGAGCAATATGCTGATTGCTTTGGTTTTACTGAGAAAGAGGTTTTTGAGTCGATTGAAAAGTATGGCATGAGTGATAAAAAAGCTGTTGTTAAGCAGTGGTATGATGGATTTACCTTTGGTTCGCTCAAAGATATATATAATCCATGGTCTATCACTAATTTCCTGAAAGAAAAAAAGTTAAAGCCTTATTGGGCTGCTACCAGCTCCAATGCTCTTATAAGCAGACTTATACAGGAATCATCTGCAGAGATAAAGAGCCTCATGGAAAGTCTGGTTAATGGAAAGAGTATTGAGGTTAATTTTGATGAACAGATAGTATTCAACCGGCTCGAAAAAGATGAGAGCGCTATATGGAGTCTTCTTCTGGCGAGTGGGTATCTGAAGGTTGATAGCATTGTCCATAAGGGAATTACTCTTGAGCCCTGGTATAGACTTAGTATAACGAATCTTGAGACTATAAGTATGTTTTCTAATCTGTTCAAAGGATGGTTTGCGGATGTATCATCCAACTATAATGAATTTGTGAAGGCTTTATTTAGTGGGGATGTAAAAGCTATGAACGTGTATATGAATGATGTGGCGATGTCTACTTTTAGTAGTTTTGATACAGGCAATCATCCATCAGACCGTAGTCAGCCGGAGCGTTTTTATCATGGCTTTGTGCTTGGACTTTTGGTTGATATACGTGATAATTATGAAGTCCTTTCAAATCGTGAAAGTGGCTTTGGAAGATATGATGTAGTTCTGGTTCCGAGGGAGAAGGGACGTGACGCATTTGTTATGGAGTTTAAGGTGTTTGATGACAGTGAAGAAAGTGGACTCGAAGATACGGTTGCGGCAGCGCTCAGACAAATTGATGAGAAAAACTATGATACTCAATTGCTGGACAGGGGAATATCTGAGAATAATATCAAGCATTACGGATTTGCATTTTGCGGGAAAAAAGTGTTGATCGGATGCTGAGAGAAATTATGATACGAGAATTAGTTCAATTTAAAGGAGGATATTGCATGTACAACGAAAATTATTCTATAATATTCAGTAGTATGACAGGCAACACACGTAAGCTGGCTGATAAAATTCATGAAATCCTGCCAAAGGAGAGCTGTGATTATTTTGGCACGGCTGATGCGCAGGGGATAAAATCCGAATTGCTATACATTGGATTTTGGACGGACAAGGGAAACGCGGATAGTGATACATTAGATTTCTTATCTAAATTGAATAATAAAAAGATATTTCTGTTCGGAACAGCCGGTTTTGGAGGAAGTGATGCATATTTTCAAAAGATTCTTGGCAATGTTAAAAGCGCCATTGATTCAAGCAACACTATTGTAGGAGAATATATGTGTCAGGGCAAAATGCCACAGTCTGTGCGGGAGCGCTATGTGAAAATGAAAGAAAACCCGGAGCATCCGGATAATATTGATACGCTGATTGAAAATTTTGACAAGGCTTTGTCGCATCCCGATGCAGATGATATGGAGAGATTAAAAAATATTATTATTTAGCAGGAGGTATTATATATGTACAATTTCACATTTAACATTCCAACAAAAATCCATTTCGGAAAGGATACTATTTCGAACTTATCAGAGCTTAAGGCATATGGCAGCAAGGTGCTTTTAGTGTACGGAGGCGGCTCTATAAAGAAAAACGGTCTCTACGATACCGCAATGAAGATCCTTAAGGATGCGGGACTGACCGTGTTTGAGCTTAGCGGAGTGGAGCCAAACCCAAAGATTGAGACAGTCAGAAAGGGTGTTGAAATCTGTAAAAATGAGGGTATCGACATGGTGCTTGCAATAGGAGGCGGCAGTACAATTGATTGCTCAAAGGTTGTTGCAGCAGGTGCAAAGTATGATGGTGATGCATGGGATCTGGTGCTTGATGGCTCAAAGGTCAAGGCGGCACTTCCGATATTTGATGTGCTTACTCTTTCCGCAACAGGAACAGAGATGGATCCTTTTGCTGTTATCTCTGATATGTCTAAAAATGAAAAATGGGGAACTGGATCACCGTATATGGTGCCAACCATGTCAATATTAAATCCTGAATATACTTTTTCGGTATCAAAAAAACAGACTGCAGCAGGAACCGCAGATATGATGAGCCATACAATGGAGAATTATTTTTCTATGGAGAATGCTGACTGCCAGAAATTTATGGCGGAGGGATTGTTACGTACAATGATTAAAAATGGACCGGTTGCCATTGCACAGCCTGACAATTACGAGGCCAGAGCCAACCTGATGTGGGCAGGCACCCATGCAATCAACGGTGTTGTGGGTGACGGCTGTTCACCGGCATGGTGCGTACATCCTATGGAGCATGAGCTGAGCGCTTTCTATGATATTACTCACGGAGAGGGACTTGCAATACTCACACCGGCGTGGATGGAGCACATACTAAATGACGACACACTTCCGATGTTTGTGGAGTTTGCAAAAAATGTCTGGGGACTTTCCGGTGATGATGACTATGCACTTGCACACGCAGGCATTGATGCACTGAAGAAATTCTTCTTTGAGACAATGGGCATTCCGGCAAATCTAAGAGCTGTGGGAATCACAGACGACAGGAACTTTGAGGTGATGGCAAAGAAGGCCTGCGAGGGTTCAAAGGGATCGTTTGTACCGCTTAGCAAGGACGATATTGTGGAGATTTACAGAGCAGCATTCTAATCAATCGTTCATGCAAATACCTTGATTAATAATTTGACTGAAATTCTCTTTGATGTATGAGAACAAAATAAGAGTGTAGGCTATCCAATAAATAACCTGCACTCTTTTTAGTTTGATTTGGCTTTTAAATTTATTTATCTTGATACACCTAGCTTTACCATGAGAGCCTCCTGCAAAACGCGAGATACGTTGATATGGGATTTCTCAGCTTCCTGATTAAGCCAATTAGGGAGAGTGACATTTCTTCGTACCGTTTTATTGTCGGTCTTGCGGCGGTATTCATCAAAATCTATATCCACAAATGAAACATGACTAATACCATCTTTGTCAAAAGTACCATTTTTGATGTCAATATCTGAAATATCACTTGGAACCGGAATTTCCCTGCCTAGATCCTGTAATGTGATTCCATTTGCCCCAATGGCATCGCGAGCCATCTCTATAGCGTCTGACAGACCGAAGCCCTCTGTTAATATACCCATATCAGGAACATTAATAAGCACGGTGTCTTTCTTATCCTTTAATTGTGTAAATATAACTGGATATACCTGTTTCATATATAATATCCCCACTCAATGTATATATAATATATACATTGAGTGGGGATAAGTCAACAGCTTTTATAAATCAAAGAATAAGTGAATAAGAAAAGACTTGACATGATTAAGAAAGAATGATATAAATACATACATAACGAATGTATTTATTGCAGGTGAAGATAATATGGCAAGAAATAAGTATCCAGAATTAACAGTGGAGAAGATTTTGGAAGTATCACAAAGACTTTTCTTAGAGAAAGGATACGAGCAAACAACAATTCAAGATATTGTTGATAATTTAGGAGGACTAACCAAAGGAGCAGTGTATCATCATTTTAAATCCAAAGAGGAGATTATAAATGCTTTGGGTGATAAGATGTTTTTGAGTAATAATCCTTTCAATGTGGTCAAAGAACAGAATGAATTAAATGGATTGCAGAAAATTCAGAAAGCTATGATGTTAAATCAGGAAGATTCAGAACGAGCCACATTGTCAAAAAATATGATTCCACTATTGGAGAATCCTCGTATATTGGCTGGAATGATAGAATCACAAAGAAAATACCTGTCACCAGAGTTTTATGAACTGATTGAAGAAGGCATTGAAGATGGTTCTATTAGTACGGAGTATCCGAAAGAATTGGCAGAAATCCTGCCATTGTTGGAATTGTGGCTAATGCCATCTGTATTTCCAGCATCAGAAGAAGAAATGCAACATAAAGTGATGTTTGTAAAAGAGATGTTTGAGCGTATGGGTGTGCCATTATTCAACGACCAAATATTATCGATGATTGATGTAAAAATAAAATAAAATTGTATTATGCAATTTTATTTTATTTTTACATCAATACATACATTCGGAATGTATGAAAAAGGAGGATTAAATGGAACTTAAAGATGTATATATTGTAAAAACAAATAATTTATCGAAGTCTTATAATAAAAAAACGGTTATAAATAGCTGCAATATGAGTGTAAAAAAAGGAAGGATATATTGTTTGGTTGGACAAAATGGTGCGGGAAAGACAACACTATTTAAGATATTGCTGGGATTAACATCAGCCACGCAGGGAACGGCAACAGTTCTGGGAATGGACTGTAAAAATGAAAGCTTGGAAATTCTTGCCAGAACAGGAAGTCTAATAGCTGTCTCTTATACACATCTCCGAGCCCACGAGACTCCAACTCCGGTTTTTTATGAACACATTTCAGCAAGAAAGAATTTAAAAATACATTTAGAGTATATGGACTGCAAAGATGCTGACAAAAAAATTGAAAGTATATTGGAAAAAGTCGGGTTGAAGGATTCGGCAGATCAGCATGTATCTACTTTTTCGCTGGGAATGCGTCAGAGACTTGCTATTGCGAGAGCACTTGTACATGAACCAAGTTTACTAATTCTTGATGAACCAATAAATGGAATGGATCCAGTTGGAATAAGAGATATGAGAGAGTTATTTCGTAATCTTTCAGAACAGGGAGTCACAATTTTGATGTCCAGTCATTTTCTATCTGAGGTAGAATTGGTTGCAGATGATATAGGTTTTTTGGTTAATGGAACAATCGTGCGTGAGGTTCAGTCACAGGATATATCACAACAAAATGCCGGTGGACTGGAAGATTATTTTATGAAAGCGATTCAAGGAGAGTGAGTATATGAAAATAAACAGATTATTTTCTCTGGAATTGGAAAGAAATAGCTTACGACCATATCAAATTGCTGTTGAGGTAGGCACTGTTTTTATACTGGGCTTTATATATTTAATGGCAGCAATACCCAAAATTGATCCAGGGGATAGCGATGCAGAATTATTTAGTTCTTACAATTTTGTAATAGGACTGACATTGGTGGTCATGATGGGAATTTTTTCTGTAATCTCGGCAACGATGTCATCAAAGTTTATTGTGGATGAGTATCGAGGGAAAAAAGCAATTTTACTATTTTCATATCCAATCAGTCGAAAAAAAATAATGGAAACCAAGATACTATTAGTATTTTTATTTACATTTGGTTCGATGTTGATAAGTGGAGCAATAGTACTCGCAGTTTTCATGATAAAATAGTACTCGCAGTTTTCATGATAACAGAAAGCTTAGTTCCAATTGGCAATGACATTGCAAGTTTAGGACTTATGTTAACAAGTATTATATATTTAGTATGTTATGCTCTGATTGCTGCATTTTGTGGTATTGCTTCGAGTTGGATTGGGTTCAGAAAGCAGTCTGTTATTGCAACAATAGTTGCATCCTGCATTATTATGGTTACAATGTGTCAGATAGTAGCTATGACATTTTTTTCTGGAGTGGCGATGATATTGCTTTTGGCTGGTATGGGAATTATTACATTTTTAGCCGTTGAGAGCATGTTAAGTCAGGCAAGAAAAATGGAAATTTAATTAAGTGTATCACATTCTTTTGTATACTCTTAAATAGGGACAGAGGAATGTATACATATAAAGAATGTTACCAGTAGTGGGGCATTCAGTATGACTGGGAGGAGGTGAGACTATGAAAAACATTACAGTTCGTCGTGCTGTTAAGGTTGATGCAACAGCATGGTGGATCGTATTCTAAGACGATCCGGTAGGTTGGTAGTGCCAAGAGACAAACTGAGTCTTCAGTTTGTCTTTGGTGCTACATACGAGAATTTGCAAAAGGAGAAGAGTGATAATTATGGATACATTATATAACAGACCAAGAATTAAGCCAATCTATCCATTGTACAGATTAAACCGTCAGGAATTCAGGATTGGAGCACAACTTGGAATTACAGCAGAGTTTGGGGATCCAGAGGGGCAGTTATGGGAATTGGCATCAAAGCTTGATGGCAGACCGGTTATGACGGTCATAGAAGAGGTGCGAGAGGTATTTCCAGAGTTAACAGTGGAAGATGTGATCGATGGAATACAACTTTTGGACAATGAGGGATTTGTAGAAGAAGTTTTAGAGGAAGAAACAGATGTACCGGTTCGATATATGCCCAATATAAATTATTTTAGCAGGTATATAGGAAGTGGTGGTAATAGATATACACCACAAAGAAAAATTAGCGAAACAACGATTCTTTTGTTGGGACTAGGCGGAGGCGGTTCAAATATACTTACAATGCTTGCAGGACTTGGTCCAAAGAAAATTGTAATTGTGGACTATGATAATGTAGAAGAGAGTAATTTAGGCAGACAGCTTTTATATAAAGAATCAGATATTGGTACACCTAAAGCAGAAGCAGCGGCAAGGGCAATTTCTGAGATGAATAAGGATATTGAGATTGAGGCATACAATAAGAAGATAGAAAAGCCGGAGGATGTACTGGATGTGATAGATGGCGTGAACCTTGTAATATGTGCGATAGATGAGCCTCCGTTTGTTGCACAGCGAATAGTAAATGAAGCTATTGTGAAAGCTAATGTGCCTTGCGTGTTTGGAGCATCACAGGTAAGCAGAGGAAGAGTGTTTACAGTCATTCCTGGAGTAACAGGTTGTTTTGACTGCTTAAATCTTCATTATAGTATGAATGATCCGCAGTTTGTGGAGCAATTTGTTGCTTTTAGAAAAATAGATTTTGCTCCACCAACTATAGCATATGCACCGGCAATTTTTCAGCTTACAGCAGCGATTGTTGATGAAGCAGTGCGCGTGATAACGGGATATGCAGAGCCACGCAGTCTGGGAACACAATATGAAATCAATTTTGAAGATGGTTCTTCATTTAGGCATCCTTCATGGAAACGTTACAAAGAGAAGTGTCCTACCTGCGGAAAAGGGAAAAAGGAGGACTGGGAGATATTTCAATATTATGAAAATAGAAAGTAGGCTCAGAGTGTAAGATGGAAGCAAATATAACTTTGAAAACAATATTTTGCAGGAAATTAAAAAATGGGAATTATGTAATTTTGGCTGCTGATTCTGAGCCGTTGGTAGTGGAAGAGGAGTTTGCAACGTGCATAAGTCAGGACGGTAACGCATTAGCAAATTTTGACGAGAGCGTTATTTCCGTATTTAAGGATAGCGGTTTTTTTGCTGATGCGTTATCGGATACAGTTATTCCGGAAGAACCGACAGGGAAAAAGTGGAATCTGTTACGACAGGGAGTATTTATAATATCAGTCATGGCATTGCTTGGTGTGTTAATGATTATTCCATTTTCCGGGATTCCGCTTGGAAACAGAATGATACCTGCAAATGTTCCAATGTGGATGTCGGTCATATTTATGATAGGATTTTCGATTGCTACAACAATGATTCACGAACTGTTGCATATGCTGTATGCAAACACATGGAAAAAGCAGAATGGTGGGGTAAAGATAGTATTAAAAAAGTCTATGGCTACAGTTAACATGACACATATATGGGTGTGGTCGTTTTTGGGGAGAGTTGCTGCCGTGTCAGCAGGAATAATGTCCGATTTGTTGATATTATGTATTTGTTCAATACTGGGATTATATAATGACAGTTGGATTATTTTGGCGGCAGCGTCGATCCTTTGGGTAAGAATATTATGGCAGTTTCGTTTTCACAGAAAGACGGATGGGCGTTTGATACTTATGCTTCTGTTAGATAATCCTGTGATTGCACTGGGAAATGAGAATGATGCTGATTTTACTTATGAAAAGGATGTCTTGATATGGAAAGTGTTTCAGGTAATTGGAGTGCTTGTCGAGATAGCAGTAGTTGTCTTTTGGGGTATCCCGTTTGTATTGAGCATATACACTAACCTGTTCGTTTAATTTTAAGAAGAAAGAAAAGGTAATTTATGAAAGCAAATAATTTAATTATTGATTCAATCAGTAAAACATATAAAAAAGGGAAGATAAGAGCCAATGATAATATTTCATTAGAACTGTATCCTTCTGAAATCACTGCACTTATCGGACATAATGGCGCGGGGAAAACGACTCTGCTGAATCAGATTATAGGTAATGCCAAACCTGACAGTGGAGATATTACTTATAAGGGAATATCATTGGTAAAAAATTCAAAAGTAGCCAGAGAACTGGTATCCATAATGCCCCAGTTTCATGCTCCGCTTGAAGGAGTAACACTAAGGCAGTCCATAGAATCTATTTTGAGAATCAAAGGAGTATCTGAAAAGCAGGTGCATTTATGCACAAAACAAGTGTTAAAGGATTTGGATATTGAGCAGTGGGCTGACCAGGCAGGAAATAAATTATCCGGTGGTTTACAGAGACTGACCTCTTTTGCAATGGCAGTGGCATACCCATCAGACATAATTCTGCTTGACGAGCCCACAAATGATGTTGATCCAATAAGACGTAAGTTGACATGGCAGTATATGAGAAAACTAGCAAAAGAGGGGCATATGATTTTTGTTGTCACCCATAATCTACTTGAAGTTGAACAGTATACAGACAGATATATTTTACTGAATAAAGGTCGTATAATTCGTGACGATTCTACGGCTGTTATTAGTAATGACTACGTTTCAAATGTAATGATAGTATCCCTGCATGATACGGACGAGTTGCACGATCTACCGGAAGCCGAAACCAGTGAATATAAAGAAGATGAAATGCAGTTGGTTCTTACCTTGTCTGAAAATCAGGTTTCAAATGCTGTTAATTGGCTGATGGAGCTTATAAGACAGGGAAAAGTTTTGAATTATAAGTTTACATCTGCAACATTGGATATGCAATATGGAGGTATGATAGATGGAGAATAAAGAAACATTATCAAACCCGCAGGCATCTTATTTGACAAAACTTAAAGGAGTGATATTTTGGAGCTTGATAAGACACAAATATCTGGTGCCGGTATTCAGTGTGGCACAGGCTGCATTTGCGATTGCAATAATATGTGGAATGGCACTATTTCTTCCACAGCTTGATGATACATCGGTTGTTTATTTATCGTCCGGGGCATTGACTTTAGGCATGATTGCGGTCGGATGTGTTTTAGCACCACAGATTGTAAGTGAGGCAAAACAAAATGGGATATTTGAATATCAAAGAACGCTTCCAGTTTCAAGAAGCATTATTTTGTTAGCAGATATTATCATATGGGGAATTGCATCAGTTCCGGGCGTGATTATGGGTTGTATTGCTTCGGTACTGCGTTTTGATATAAATCTAAATATAACGGGACAAAGTTGCCTGATTATATTGCTTACACAGTTTACATTGATTTGTATCGGATTTTGTATTGCCTACTGGCTTCCACCTAGTGCAATGGCATTGGCAACACAGGTAATTATGATAGGTGGACTGCTTTTTTCACCGATAACATATCCAGCGGAAAGACTCCCGGAGTGGTCTATGTATATTTATAATGTGCTGCCATTTGTTCCTATAAGTAATTTAATAAGGTCTGCGTTATTTTTGGCGAAGTCTATAAGTCTGTCAGATTTGATAGTAGTTGTTTTTTGGGCTGTCGTTGCATTTATTCTTTCTCTTTGTGCATTGTCAAAAAAAGAATGATAAAGTATTTCGGCGGAAATAATATAACGAATATGCGAATGTCGGGATATGAAAATGATATATTACTGGGTTCTGTGACTTTTTTATATCAGAATAAAAGGAAAAAGTTATGTTATATAAACAGGAAAATATTACATTGGTTGATGAGGTAAGAAAAACAGGAAGAGGAAATAGGGTTTGGATTGAAATATTGAAATTCTTGGCTGTTCTTACACCTATAAATTTGATAATGGTATTTGCGGGGGAGGCAATAAAAGCTGCATTATTTCAGAAGTCGGTGATTAACGAAGAGATATCCATGATTATTCAATTATATGAATGTGCTTTGGGAATTGGTTTGGTTGTATTGTATTGTTGCTGCATTGAAAAAAGAACTTTTATGAGTATGGGTTTTATGAAAAGACATGTATGCAAGCAGTATATAAAAGGTGCGTGTGTAGGTGCCATGCTGATATCAGCCTTAGTATGGATGGGAGTTCTTTTCAATACTTTTATTTTTAATGGATTCAATGTGAATTTGGATAAAAAAAGTATATTCTTATTTCTTGGCGGATTTTTGTTGCAGGGATTTTACGAAGAGTTAGTATTTCGTGGATTTTTCATGATATCTATAATCAGAAAAAATACCATATTTGTAGCGGTGATGGTTAATTCTATTTTATTTGGATTAACACATGGTTTCAATAATGGATTTCAAGTACTTGCTTTATTAAATTTGATATTATTTGGAATATTCGAGTCAATCTATTTATTGAAAACTGGAAATATTTGGGGCATTAGTGCAATACATAGCATGTGGAATTTTATACAAGGAAATATTTATGGTTTTAATGTATCGGGAATGGCACAATCACAAAGCATATTTATATTTAAAATCAGCAATTGTGAAATATTTAGTGGAGGAACATTCGGACTGGAAGGAAGTTTACTTACAACTATAGTATTATTAAGTGCAATCAATATGGTTATATTATATAACACAGCTTTACAGCTTCAATAATAATCTCTTACCAAAAAACTGCTTGTTTTATAGAATTTATGATAGATGCCGATTTTATTGAGATGTTGGCATTTTGCACGAAAGCGGTAAAAATACATGACTGTGAATTTCTTAAATGAACGTAAAATGGAATTTATGAATGCCTTTATTTTGGCAGGCTATATTTTTTTATCCATGTATGGAAGAGGTTTCATTGCTGAATAGCTGATATTAATAAGGATGAATAACATTTCAATACTCTTAAATATATGTTACATCTAGCTTCACAATGACCATAAGGTATTTTGTTTATAGTAGCTCATTTCAACATTTTATCTGAATGAATATATAAAAAGATATATACTGAAACCAATCAATGCTAGTCCTATTTAATGGTGATTTTTTGCCATGAGCTTTTTACTTCTAAGCAAATTTGTAAAGAAATTGCGCACGCTTATATAATAATCACCGATTTTTATCGTAAAGAGTAAAGTCATTATTTATTGATAGTAGTTTTGGAGATTTCATAGTTGTATACACAGCATAAGGCTTACAAAACAGTGGCCATTAAAATAATAGTAGTTGATGTGGAAAATTATGAAATTGGTGATATAGTGGACGCTGGAATTATTCAGATAAAACTAAGTAATTAATGAGACTTATGATTATGAGTGGACAGATGAACAAAAAGAAAAGATATTAACAAAATCAACTGAAAAAATAATATATAAGCCATGTTACCACCACAGCGGTGAGAACATGGCTTATTTTTATGTGCTATGATATAAAAAATCATTTTATAGGGAATGCAACAGATTCTATAATGAACATAATCACAAATAGAGCAAAAATCACTGCCACATCAAGCAGTATTATGCCGACATAGTGCAGGAAGCGGTTTTTGCTCTTGCAAAGTGGCAGTATATTTTGTACATTGAGATAGTTAAAGCCACAGAAAATTGCAAATATGAACATACCAAGGCAAAAAATCCTTTCAAGCCACAGCTTTGCTCCGTAAGTATTTTCTATTTCCAATGTCAGGCAAAGCCATATTATGAACAGATATGCGACTGAGGATAGCAGCATTTTCCATGGAGTTCTCGTGCGAAATCCGGGTGGGAGGAAACGGGAAGCACTGTCGTGGATATCTCGTTTAGCAGTATCGGCATTGGCTGCATTATCATGGTTCTGATGTGCATATTGACTTGAATTACCGGCAGCAGAAGTGCTGTGCTGCGCAGGATAATATGACTGCGATACGGCATTTTTTAACTCTGCCACAGACTGGTATCTTGCGGCTGGTGTCATCTGAGTACATCTTTCTGCAATCAGGTTAAGCCGGTGCAAAATTGGAGCAATGTCGGGAACCGGAGTGATGCTGCCAAGCATTTCGCGCAATACAACGCCGAGGGAATATATGTCTGTTTTTGGAGATGAAGAACCAAAGCCATATTGCTCGGGAGCTGCATATCCGGGAGTGCCAATCAGCACGGTATCAGACTCGTGTTGTCCGGAAAACTGTTTTGCAGCATTGAAATCTAAAAGCATGGCATAGTTATAACTGGTGATTATGATATTTGACGGCTTTATATCGCGATGGATTATAGGCGGAGTCATCGAGTGCAGAGCTTCAAGTATATTGCAGAGCATAATCATGTAGCTTCTGATATCGGAAACACTAAGGTCAGAGTTGTCTATTTTTTCCTGCAGGGAGGTTCCGCTTATATATTCTTCGATTACGATAAGCTGGTTGCTATCTTCATAGTAATTGATAATGCGTGGGATACCGGCCACAGGATTGCGATAAAGGTATTCGTACACGCGGATATTGTATACATCAAGGATTTTTTGGACATAAATATTGCCGGAAAGCGCAGATTGAACCAGATAAACCTTGTGCTCTTCATTTAAGGCTGAGATTATTTTGTAATCGCTCATGGTGCATGTATCCTTTCAGGTATCGCTAATGAGGTAGGAATAGTTACAAGTACAAGTATAACAGATAGGAGAAATTTATGAAGCAAAAAAATACAAAAGAATTGGATGATATCCTTGGAAAAACTCATATATCTGATTTTGACAAATTTTGTGTTGAGCAGAAAGGCAGCATGGATCCGGAGCAAAATGCATTTTCGGAGTACATAAAGGATTTGCTTAAGGAAAAGAGAATAACACAGCAGATGGTGTTTTTGAAGGCTGATATTCCGGAAAAATACGGCTACAAGCTTCTGTCAGGCGAAAAACATACCAGGCAGAGGGATATTATCTTAAGGATATGTTATGCTGCAGAGCTTACATTAGAGCAGACCCAGAGAGCCTTGAGAAAATACGAGATGCCGCAGCTTTATGCAAAAATCCCGAGAGATGCTCTTCTTATGCTTATTTTTAAGGACCGTCCGGGTGGAATTATAGAGGTGAATGAATTACTTAGCAAAAATGGCATGGAAATGCTCAGGACAAGTGGTGTGCAGGAGTAGGTTTAGAATATAATTTTACCACCGCTGCGGGGAGAACGGTATTCATACTGTGATGGTATAATAGTCCCATAATTTACAGAGGAGGACTTAACCATGAAAAAAAGAACTAATTTACTGGCTCTTGTACTGAGTATCACAGCAATCACTTTTACATTATTGGGATGCAGCTCGGATACAGGGCAAAAAAAGAGCATAGTTGCACCGGGAAGCGCAACAGAGGCCGGTGGAGGCGCAGAGAGCAGCGGAACTAATGGAGGCGGCGCAGATCAGGCATCAGCAGATGAGAGCATCAATGAGCAGGTGCTTGTAGACCAGGATGGCATCAAAATAACTGCGACTGAATATGTGACGGACAGCATATGGGGAGATGGAATTAAGCTTCTGGTTGAAAATAATTCGGCCAAGGACTATACAATAGGCTGTGATGCACTTATCGTGAACGATTATATGATCACAGATCTGTTCAGCGCGGATGTTGCGGCAGGAAAGAAGTCGAATGAGGTTATGTATTTATCGTCAACAGAGCTTAAAGCAGCCGGAATAGATACAGTAGGACAAATTGAGATGTATTTCCACGCATACGATTCAAACTGGGATAATCTTTTCAAGAATGTATATTCAAAGCTTGAGACCTCTGAATTTGCAAACATGGATACGACACCAAACGATGAGGGACAGGAGCTTTACAATGCAAATGGTGTAAGGATTGTTGGAAAAACAGTTGATGAAAATTCCTTCTGGGGAACAGCAATTTTACTTTACATCGAAAACACCTCAGGTCAGAATGTCGGAATAAACGTGGACAACATGTCTATCAATGGATATATGATGACACCGCTGTTTTCAACCACAGTCTATGACGGAAAGAAGTCGATAGATGATATAACCATTATGTCAAGTGATCTTGAGGCAAACGGAATCACGTCGGTTGATCAGGTGGAGCTTAAATTCCATATATACAATGCTGAGAGCTACGATACAATAGCGGATTCAGATGCGATAACATTTACGGCACAGTAAATAATTTAAACATCATATGAAAGTATGATTATTAAACAGTAGAGCTACGCAATATTTAAATAGATAGGAGAAATTCATCATGAAGGTTTGGAAATTAGTTTCAGGTATTTTATCAATAATTTTATTTGTTTTTGTATCATTTCAGTCATGCGCTGCAGGAGTATCTAATGCATTGGAGGCCAATGGTGAGGCATCGGGAAGTGCAGGAATAATTGTGGCAATTCTTATGCTTGCAGGTGGAATTGTTTCAATCGCTACGAGAAAATCGTTAGGCAAGGGTGGGAATATCGCACTCATAGTACTCTTTGGATTGGCGGCAATTATCGGATTTGCGGGTTATGGAAGTTTTTCGGATCTGGCTATATGGGCAGGCTGGTGCCTGATAAATGCAGTTCTTGCGGTAGTTGCACTGGTTATGACAAAGAAGAACAATTAAATATTACTATTTGAATTCATATGAGGAAGATTCTAAGGAGAATCTTCCTTTTTTGATATTTAAACTAAGACGAAATATGATACAATTCAATTATTCAGCACTATAAGCTTTATTTCCTAGAGGCTAGGCTTAAAGTTTACATAATGGAAATTTTAAAGAATTAATGATGAAATGTAACCCCCACCAAACAAATTCCTACATAATATATAGAAGGGAGGTTTGCAGAAAATGTACACACAGGAACAGATACTTGATATGTATTTTGATCGCAACCAGCAGGCTGTCAGTGCGACCTCGCAGATGTACGGAGCGAAGCTTACCCGGTTTGCAGACACTATGGTAGCACATGAGGATGCGCTGGAATGCGTAAATGACACATACATAGCAGCATGGAACAAGATACCGCCGGAGCGCCCTATGCGTTTCCTTTCCTGGCTTTACAGGGTATGCCGCAATATCGTCTGCGACAGGATTGACTGGAATAACGCTTCAAAGAGAAATTCCAACATGAACTGTATGCTTGATGAGCTTGAGGAGTGCCTTGCAGACAGCAATGCAAAATACGAGGGCGAGCTGTCGGACATTGGAAGGTGTTTATCGGATTTTCTGAACGGACTGGAGACGGAAAAGAGAGTGCTTTTCGTGAGACGATACTGGTATGGCATGACGATTGATGAGCTGGCAGATATGAGCGGCAGGAGCAAAAGCAGCGTAAAGACCACACTGTTTCGGATAAGGGCAGAGCTAAAAAAATATCTGGATGAGGAGGGCGTATATCTATGACGAAAAAGGATTTATTTGATGGTTTAAATTACATCGATGACCAAATAATTGAAGAAGCGCAGCCGACCGGAGAATCGGCCGGGTACAGTGATGAAATTTATGTAAAAAATCATGAAACCCATCACGGCGGAAAAGAAGACAAAAACAGGAAAAAGCACAAAAAATTTGCACGGGCAGCAAAAGCGCTTGCCACAGTGGCGGCAGTCCTTGTTGTTGCAGTCTTAGGCACGGAGGTTGTGCGGCTTAATAACCGTATAGATGAGCTGGAAACAAAAACTGCAAATGTGATTTCACAGAATAATGCACAGAATAATGTCTATGCAGGGATAAAGAGCGGTGCAAAGCTTGGGGATTATGAAGCGGCCTCTGATTACGGGAAATTGTATGATGTGGTAAAAAAAGCAGAGGCTTCCATAAGGGATACCGCATTTGGAGAGCTGTTGGAGAGTGCGGATGCAACAGGCATTATGTCTGATGCATCGTCTACAAATAAACAGGAGTCGGCAGCCAATACAGAGTATTCAACAACCAACGTGATGACAGAGGGCGTTGATGAGAGTGATGTGGTAAAGACGGACGGAAAATACATTTACATGGTCGAGGATGGTCAGATATCCATTACGGATATTTCAAATGGAAAGCCTGGGGAAGAGACGCTGTTTCGTCCTGATTTTGAGGTACCGTCAGATACTGTAGAGGAGCTTTATATCAGTGACGGAAAAATGCTTATCATATCAAACCATGCGGGCGATAAGGATGAGACTATATGCTATAGCTATGATATAGCTGACCCAACGAAACCGGTGCTTATAGGTAAAGCGCGTCAGGATGGATTTTACAATACATCGCGCAAAATCGGCAATACGGTATATGTTTTTTCAGACACATATATAAAGACCTCCGATATGAATAAAAATGTGGCGCTGCAGGAGGATAATCTGGAGAAATGGGTGCCTCAGGTAAATGGCAAAGTGATAAGCTATGACTGCTTCTATATAGGAGAGAATACATACTCAGGCACAGTTATTTCGAGCTTTGATGTGGATAAACCTGATAAGACGATAGATGCAAAATGTATTATGAATAATAGCGGCGAGGTATACGTTTCTAGCAATGCTATGTATCTGTATCATTCTGATTGGAGTGCAAGCCGTGAGCTTACCAAAATCAGTAAAATTTCGTTTGAGGATGGAGTGATGAAGACCGGGGAGACAACCTCAGTGAATGGTTATCTTAACGATAAATTTGCAATAAATGAGCAGGGAGGGTATCTGTATGTGCTTCCAACCTCAAATACCGGCAGTCAGCCTGTCAATTCGCTTCATGTGCTGGATAAGGATATGAATGAGGTCGGTGTGATAAACGAGATTGCGCGAGGGGAGAGTATCTATGCAGCCCGTTTTGTTGGAAAATACGTATATTTCATCACATACAGGCAGACGGATCCTCTTTTTGTAGCAGACATATCTAATCCGACAGCACCAAAGCTTTTGGGAGAGCTTGAGGTGAGTGGATTTTCTGAATATCTGCATATGTGGGATGATACGCACGTACTTGGAATAGGCTATGGTGATTCGCAGCAGAGTAAGATAAAGCTTACTATGTTTGATGTGAGTGATCCGACAAAGCCGGTTGAGGTGAACCAGAAGCTTATCGACAGTTCTGAGAGCTGGAGTAATGAGTTTGTATACAACTACAAGGCTATTCTTGCTGACCCGGAGAAAAATCTGATAGGATTTACTGCGAATGACTACTATCTGTTTTCGTATGACAGTGAAAACGGCTTTAGTCTTTTGGAGCAGCAGGCACTGACCTATAAAAATACAGAAGGCTACAGAGGCATTTACAAGGATAATGATTTCTATGTGGCAGGAAACGGAGAGATAAAGCATTTTAAGCTGGCAGAATAGCGTAAATAATAGTGTTACGCAATAAGATATAAAGACAGGCGGCGAATACCCAAAGAGGGTGTTTGCCGCCTGTTTTTTGTATAATTTCATATACAAACGATATGTAACAGCATATTTAAGTATGCAATTTAAGGCAGTCGGTGATATAATATCTCTGATTTTGTCAAATAAGACGGGTTACTAAGGTTACCGGAGACAATGGCAAACGGTAACCTTAAATAGATTTAATAACACGGAGGAACTATTATAATGAATACAGCCTCAAAGACAAGACATGTCTTTATTTTGTTTTTGGCAGATATAGTCTGGGGAATAGCCTTTGTAGCGCAGTCAAAGGGAGGGGATGCAGTTGGAGCATTTTCATTCAACGGCATCCGCTTCCTTATTGGTGCGCTCTGCCTTCTGCCGGTCATAAAAATACTGGATAAGAAAGAGCTGACGGTAAACAGACCTGAAAGCAAAAAGCAAAAGAAAGAGCTTTGGATAGCCGGAAGCTGCTGTGGAATAGCACTTTTCTTTGCGAGCAACCTGCAGCAGCTTGGAATCAGCATGGGCGCAGAATCCGGCAAGGCAGGATTTCTTACAGCTACATATATACTTATGGTGCCTATACTTGGGATTTTCCTTAAAAGAAAATGCGGAGTCAAAATATGGATAGGTGTATTTATTGCACTGATAGGCATGTATTTTCTGTGCATGAATGGGACATTTTCACTTAGCGGCTCGGATTTGCTCCTGTTGGCAGGGGCATTGTGCTTTGCGATACAGATACTTGTGATTGACCATTTCGTATCACAGGTAGATGCGGTCAGACTCTCATGTATTGAGTTTTTTGTCACCGGGCTTGGCTCATGTATAGTGATGATTTTTACAGATATGGGACCGTCTGCCGGCGGTTTAGCGCAGTGGGCACAGTCGCTTTGCACATGGGATGCATGGATTCCGATTCTCTATGCCGGTATTTTCTCAAGCGGAGTGGGCTATACGCTGCAGATTGTCGGACAAAAGGGCTTAAATCCGGCGGTGGCATCGGTGGCGATGAGTCTTGAGTCGGTGGTTTCTGTGATTGCAGGATGGATTCTGCTTGGCCAGATGCTGGGTGGCAGAGAAATTTTTGGATGTGTGCTCATGTTTATTGCGATAATTATTGCACAGCTTCCAGATAGGGAGTATACTAAATAGGTTACAGTATAAAAATGAAATATGATTATTCAAGTGTGGTTTTGCGAATGTGCGTGGGATGAATAGTTACAACGAGACAGGGATTGGATATGAGAAATAATAGCAGAAAAAATTACAGACGCCGCAGACAAAATACAGGAGCTTCACAGATTAAGCTTGTAGGAATAGTGGCAGTGATAGTCGTTATAGCGATTATAATAGTTATATCGTGCTTTAATAAAACAAAAAAAGACAGTAATAAGGTAAAAGACACAGGAACGGCCACAGAAAATGTGACCGGTGTGACTGAGCAGGTAAGTGAGACAGAGGAAGCAAAGGAGCTTTTTGTGCCAAAGGAGTCTGAGGGCACAGCAGCAATCGGAGATGAGATTGAGAGCTCTTATGCCGTAGTGATTGATGAGCAGGACGGCACAGTTGTTGCGGGAAAGAATGCACATGAGAAAATGTATCCGGCTTCCATGACAAAGGTTATGACAGTGCTTGTAGCAGCAGAGCAGGCTGAGAAAAATGCAATTGCAGCAGCGGAGAATGAAAAAACCGAAATAGACAGGCAGGCTGTGATAGAAAACAAGCTCAACGAGGTTGTTACAATTACAAGAGAAGCCACAGATTATTCATATGTGCATGATTGCAGTACAACAGGCTTTTTAGACGGTGAGCAAGTGCCTCTTCGCGATGTGTTTAACGGAACCATCCTGCCATCGGGTGGAGAATCGGCATATCAGCTTGCGGTTTATACAGCAGGCTCCATGGAAGCATTTGTCGATATGATGAACCAGAAGGCAGCAGAGCTTGGTATAGGCCAGACCACACATTTTGCAAACCCTGTCGGCATATATGATGAGAACAATTACAGCACAGCCTATGATATGGCTGTCATCATGCAGGCAGCGATGCAGGACGACATTTGTAAAACAGTACTTTCAAATCATACATATAGCACGGCTGCAACACCGCAGCATCCGGAGAACCTGAACATATCAAATCTGTTCCTGCGCCGAATAGAGGACAGGATGACAAGTGGAGAGGTAATCGGTGCAAAGACAGGCTTTGTAAATCAGTCCGGCAACTGTGCGGTCAGCTATGAGAAGGCAGCAAGCGGAAAGACATATATATGTGTGACAGCAGGCGCTTCAAGCGGATGGCACTGTATAGATAATCATGTGTATTTATATAATACATACGGCAAGTAATCAGCACAGCTGATTTTAAGGAGCACAGATATGGCGGGAAATCAAGGCAATTACAGGGGAAAAACCACGCGTAATGAGAAAAATTACAAAAAAGCCAACGGACAGCCGAGACTAAAGGAGAAAAGCAGCCGGGCAAAAAGCGATAACGCATGTCCGTATGCGAAGAAATGTGGAGGCTGCGACTATCAGGGAGTAGAATATAAGGAACAGTTAAAAAACAAGCAGGCATACATGAAAAAGCTGCTAAAGCCTTTTTGCTTTGTGGAGCCGATTGTCGGCATGAAAAATCCGCTCTATTATCGTCACAAGGTTCATGCAGCCTTTGACTGTACGAGGCGCGGTCAGATCGTGGCGGGAGCCTACAGGAAAAACACACATGATGTGGTGGATATCGAAAGCTGTATGATAGAGGAGCAGGAGTCAGATGAGATAATAAGGGACATAAAGGATATGCTCCGCTCATTCAGGATAAAGACCTATGATGAGGACACCGGCTATGGCCTTCTCAGACATGTGCTTGTAAGAAAGGGTTATGCAACAGGGCAGATAATGGTAGTGCTTGTCCTGGCATCGCCGATACTTCCATCGAAGAACAATTTCGTAAAAGCACTCAGGAAAAAGCATCCCAATATCACGACAGTGGTGCTCAACGTGAATGATAAAAAGACAAGCATGGTGCTCGGAGACAGAAACATCACGCTTTATGGCAAGGGCTTCATAGAGGATAAGCTGTGTGGCTGCACCTTCCGCATCTCACCAGGCTCGTTTTATCAGGTGAATCCGGTACAGACGGAGCTTTTATACGAAAAAGCCATTCATGAGGCACACCTCACCGGCAAGGAGCGCATAATCGATGCATACTGCGGCACCGGAACCATAGGCATCATAGCAGCGAAAAATGCAGGTGAAGTCATCGGGGTCGAGCTAAACCGTGATGCAATCCGTGATGCAGTCACCAATGCAAAGCGAAACGACATCAGAAATATCCGCTTCTACAATGACGATGCCGGAAAATTCATGGTTGAGATGGCACAAAATGGTGAGAAAGCGGATGTTGTCATAATGGATCCTCCAAGAACCGGCAGCGACGAGGCATTTTTATCATCGGTTGTCAAGCTGGCACCGGAGAGAGTGGTGTATGTGTCATGTGGTCCGGAAACACTGGCGAGGGATTTAAAGTATCTCACAAAGCATGGATATGCAGTGAAGCGGGCAACACCATATGACTGTTTTCCATTTACAAGCCACATTGAAACGGTTTGTTGTCTTACTTTCCAAGGGCGCTAAAGGTCCGGTGGACCTTTGCTCAGCGCGGACCGAAGTGGAACGGACTGGACTTAAGGTTTCTTCGCTGTATTTTGCACAGATTAAGAAGAAATGCGGACTGGATGTGGGAGAGAACTTTAATCTGCCAAAATCAGAGAATGCGAGACAGCCACAATGCACACCGGAGAAGAAAGAAGCGTAAAAAGGACATTCCTGAACCGTAATTATTACGGGTCAAGGGATGTCCTTTTTGGTTGCCTTGGAGTGTTCAAAGGACAAGGTAATGAAGTATTTAGACTGATAAGAATAATATCTATCTTATCTAATCTAGAGATAAGGATGGAGAAATCAAAACAGCCGGAACGGACATAGATAAACTTATGCCACCGATTTCACGTTTTGGTGGTGACAATAGGGCTAAGAAGAAACAGGGAGTAATTTGATTTTACAATTTTGGATTCCTCCGTCTCAACTTCCGATGCTCCTTTGCCGGTTTGGAACGGGAAAATATTTCTTTTAATCAATGATATTTTTGACCATGCTTTGATAGTCAATGTCGCTGGCGGTATTGCTATCTTTCATATGAATATTTCGCAGGTCAGAGACAATCGGTTTCAAATCTTCTGACAGAATATTCATATAATATTGTTCTGCTTCAATGTGTGAATTATCAAATATGCTTGCAAATGCATCAGTAGAATCGGCACCAAGCTCTGTTAATTTGCATCTCATTACATCAAGAAAAGCATTTGCTATCTGAATTCCCTTATCGTTAAATTCATCAATATAGATTTCTAGATAATTCAAATTGGCTGCCAAAACAAATTATGTACGGAAAGTGGAGCAGAAATGAGAAAGAAGTATTATGAATATGAAAAGTGTTCCTGTATGCGTAAAGTGTTCCTGTATGACAAAATCAAATTGACTAATACTGATTAGCAATATATAATATAGACAAAACGAAAATGACATGAACGGAGGGACAAAGAAGTGGAGAAGGTAATAACACTTGAGAAAGCATTAAAAAGAATTGAAGAATTAGAAAATGAAAACGCCAAGCTGCGCGAAGAACTGGAATATTATAAAAATCGTAAATTAAGCGGAAGGCAGAAGCATAATGCAAAATGGATGGCAATCTACAATGATTTTGTTGCCGGTTATGAAAGTGGAATGACTATGATAGAGATTGCAAGAAGGAATAATGTCAGTGAGAGAACGATTTACAGGTATAAAGCGTATTATGACAAGATGAGGAAAGTGGAAGTTGATGAGTAGATCATTTTTATTGCGTAAAATGGTTGTATGGATTTTGTGGTCACAAATTGTGACCGCAAGACAAGGAAGGAAATCTTATGGCAGAAGAGAAGAAAGAAGAGATTGCAGTAATTGAAATTACAGAAGAGTATATGAAAGAAAGAATTTATGAAATCAGAGGTCAAAGAGTAATCTTAGACTCAGATCTTTCTGAAATATATGGTTATACCACAAAAGCATTCAACCAACAGGTAAAAAATAATATTGAGAAATTTGATGAAGATTTTATGTTCGAATTAACGGATGATGAGGTAGAAGATTTGCGGTCAAATTTTTTGACCGCAAATCTTAACAGTAAGAGTAGATATAATCCTCATGTATTTACAGAGCAAGGACTATATATGCTGATGACTGTTTTAAAAGGGCCATTGGCTGTTAAACAGAGTAAGGCATTAATAAGAACCTTCAAAAGAATGAAAGATTACATATTAGAAAATCGTGATTTAATCGGTCAGAGAGAGTTACTTCAGTTAAGTATGGAGACTGCAAATAACAGAATTGAAATCAGCAAAATCAATTCTGATATGATATCTCTTGAAAAACAGATTTCTGATGTTGCAGAAGGATTGAAGGATGTAGTGACGAAATCTGAACTTGCGGATATGATGAACAGTTTTATTTCAGATGATGATGAAAAATGGCTTATGTTTAATGCAAAATTTAGTAGTGC